>Ga0315904_10000117_pt1 | contig 126519 bp, 100 predicted proteins | sample LakEriMetagenome_6_FD_203529 | JGI IMG/M metagenome (GOLD analysis project Ga0315904, IMG submission 203529) | Freshwater fungal communities from buoy surface, Lake Erie, Ohio, United States - Buoy 12 MA120 | ecosystem: Environmental > Aquatic > Freshwater > Lake | place: USA: Lake Erie, Ohio...
CTACACTAACGTTAACATTTCCGTTTGCAGCAGGAATATTGACATTGCTGTTGCCGTTTGCTACTGGACCAATCAAGTTACCAACAGAAGTATTTCCTGATACAGTCAATGAAGTGAGCGTACCAACGCTAGTAATGTTTGGTTGCGCTGCTGTTGTTACTGTACCTGCTGTAGTTGCTGCGCCACTTAATGCACCAACGAAAGTCGTTGCGGTAATAGAAGCATTGCCTAAGTTAGCACTAATGCCAGTGTTGATTACTGCACTTGAGTTCCCATTAGCACTACTTGTAGTGAATGTGGGATATACTGTTGTTGCTGATGATGTGTTCTGTAAAAGAGCAGAAGCATTAGTTGCTGCTGTAGCACTTGCTACTGCACCGCTGACATTAGCTCCCTGAATATTTGCGAGAGTATTTGCATTTAGTCCAGCAGTAAATGTTGAATTCCAAGTACCGCTAGTAATTGTGCCAACGTTTGTAATGTTGTTAGTTACAGCATTTGGAAGAGTTCCGGTAACATTACTTGCTTGCAATGAGCTTAATCCATTACCATTACCAGTAAATACGCCCGTGTTAGCAGTGAAGTTGGGAGCTGTGACAGTTCCACTTACACCTAGTGAAGTTAATGTACCAACACTCGTGATGTTTGGTTGTGCTGCTGTGGTTAATGTACCGGTAAGAAGCGATGCGCCAATAGTACCTGAGTTGGCATAGACGTTGCCTGCGGTTACGTTACCTGTTACTGCAAGAGAAGTTAGAGTACCAACACTTGTAATGTTTGGTTGTGCAGCGGTTGTTACTGTACCAGCAGTGGTTGCGCTAGTAGCTGCACCACTTAATGCACCAACGAAAGTCGTTGCAGTAATAGAGTTGTTTGCTAAGTTTGCACTAATACCTGTACTAATAACTGCGCTTGAGTTACCATTCGCACTTGAAGTACTGAAAGTGGGGTATACTGTAGTTGCTGCTGAAGTGTTCTGTAAGAGGGCAGCAGCGTTGGTCGCTGAACCAACAGTACCAGTAACGTTTGCACCAGCAAGTCCAGTCAATGCTTGTCCGTTACCGATAATATTACCGACACGCAAGTTACCATACGTGGTAAACGTTACGACTTCGTTAGTGAGAGTAGCTACAGATGCAAGACCAAACTCAGCATTACTTACGTCCCAGCCCATAAATGCTATACGAGCAGCAGTATCAAAATAATTTAAAGCGGTACCAACATCTTTACCTGAGTTGCTTGTCGGTGCAGCACCGTTTGGTCCAGTCTGTAGATTGATGATCGGATCTTCAACAGCCAACGTATCAACATTGACATAAGTTAAGTTACCATCAACGGTCAGGTTACCGCTAATAACTGCATTACCGCTTACTGCTAAGTTAGTTAACGTTCCTACTGTAGTAATGTTTGGCTGCGATGCGGTGGTTAATGTACCGGTAAAGAAATTAGCTGATACTAGATTTGCGCCAGTAATGTTGCCGCCTGTACCCGTACCAACTGTTAGATTTGCAGCAGTAAGATTGCCCCCGATATTACCGGTACCCGTTACGCTAAGTGAACCAGTAGTAGTAAGATTTCCACCTGACACATTGCCAGTTGCTGTGATTAACCCAGCAGTACCTAAGTTACCAACGTTAGCGTTGCCAGTAGCATTTAATGTGCCTGCGATATTGACACCGGTACCGGTAACTGTTACAATGTTTGCATTACCTGATACTGAGACGGTGACGTTGCCGTTTGCAGTTGCAATGTTTAGATTAGAGTTACCATTAGAAACATTAGATACGCTTGTGATAATGCCAGTTAACTGGCTACCATTACCGATAAAGAAGTTTGCGGAGACATTTCCGTTTGCGTCTCTGACTGCTACCGTATTCGCTGTAGCTGTTTGCGAAGTGTTGAACCCGTCCAATAAGTCGGCATTCAAGTTAGATACTACTGTATTTGATGAAACTACTAGAGGAGCAGTTCCAGTTGCAATATTACTGATTAATTGAGTACCTGAAATATTTCCAGTAGCTATTACTCTACCCGTACCTAAGTTGCCTGTGTTGGCATTACCAGTAGCATTTAATGTACCAGTAATGTTTGCGCCTGTTCCGGTAATTACAAGAGTTGTATTACCAACTGCGGTAATATTAACATTGCCATTAGCAGCAGGAATGTTGACATTTGAGTTACCGTTTGAAATTCGGTCAGTGCTAAGTCCAGTTAGCTGACTTCCGTTACCTATAAAAAATGTAGCAGCGACATTACCCGTTGCAGAAATATTTCCAGTTACTGTTAGATCGCCAACCGGTGACGATGACGTTCTAACCCATGCGGTCTGTGCGCTATCATAGGTATATAGGGTGCCATTGACAGTTGCCTGTTGACCGTTAGTTGGATTTGACGGGAATAATGCCATTAGTTACTTTTCCTATTATTTTATGTATTTAGTCTTAGCTGTCACCACTTATTTAATGGGCAAGTTTCTTGTTCCTCTGATGTTAGTATTGATATGGGTATGTTATTTAGAGCGCAATGCGGCCAAGGTTCTTGAATGTTTTCAACGCACATAATACAAATTGATATCCTTTCTTGCTGAGTTGCAGGGTCAATATTATTGTGTAAGTCACTCATATACCATACCTTCCTCTGTAAGCTGCAAAATTTTGAGCTACCTGATCAGCAGTTAGAGCTACATTATAAACTTGTATCGACCCAATACTTCCTGGAAATTTTGCTGCCCAAGAGCTTCCTATCATGTCAATAGGGTTATTATTTCCTGAAGTAGAGTTTGCAACGTTGCTGTCCAATACTCCGTCAACATACATTGCCATTGTACTATTAGAGTTATTGACCCAAGTCAGCATGTGCCAAACGTTATCGTTAACATTGGGTCCTACTCCTAACTTTTGTGACCAAGCAGAATTTTGATATGTCCAGTATGCAATCTTCCCACTATTTACACACATAGCCGAATAGACCGGACCGCCGCTTTGGTTAGACATGATTGCTCCTGTCCCTAATGTAGAGGCGTTAGTAGTTGTTTTTACCCAAGCACTAGCAGTCCATGGTAAATTTCCATTTCCTAAACTTATTGTAGGTATAGTTAAGTTGTCAGTTGTTCCGTTAAAACTAAATGTGTTATTAGATGCATACGTGAGTGCGCCAATTGTAATCGTTCTTCCGCCGGTTAGGTCGGTTAATGCTGTCGTTGCGCTTCTAGCACCGTATGGTCCAACAAACGGAGCAGTAAAATTACTTGAGGAGGTGACTAATACCTGTGGATTCTTATATAGAATAAATCCGCTAGATGCAAGATAAGAAGGATTACATGCGCCGGGGTAAAGCAATAAATTATAACTCTGTGCGCTCGTGACTCCAGACGCTATCGTAGCAGTTTTCCAAACGCCTTTAATTGTGGGAGTAGGGTCGGCAGCAAATCCACCATTTGGGCCCTCAATATTTGCAAGGTAATTAACCGTAGGGTAATTTGCTGCGTCTGAAGATATAAAATAATCAAAGGTAAAAGTTATATACTGTCCCGCTGAAACGGTGATAGCATTTCCATGATAGTAACACCCTTCAGTTGCGGTTAAGTCGTAACGATACACTACATCATCATTTGTTATAGTATATCCCCCAAAGGTTCCGGTATATATTCGCTTGAACGTACCGGTTCCTTGTAGTGCGAAGGTAACATCCCCGTTTGCGATAGGGGTAGGAATAGCATATTGGTTTGTTACTGCGGCGCCCTTCCAAGACATGATATTATCCATATCATATGCAAAAATCAATCCAGTATTATATAAGTTAGACCCAGCGACTACACTCATATACCATACCTTCCTCTAGTAGCATTGAAGTTCTGTATTACTTCACTGGCAGAAAGCACCCTGTTATAAACTCTAACTATACCGATATTACCATTATAGAAATATCCTCCTGAATTGTAAGACCCTACAGTGATTCCTCCTGAATTAGTTGCTAGTGTTCCGGTAGTAGCAGAATCAGTTGCTACTTCAACGCCATTAACATAAATTTTCTTTGATCCTGAGGTGTACGTTGCTACAATCTGTGCCCAGCTTGACGTACTAATATTTGACGATGCTGCGGACAAGGTAGTATATCCTGCACCTACATAAGTTCTCCATTGAATAGCCGTCCCTTCTTGAAATAGTGCGTACTGAGTATTTACCGTACCCTTTTCGAAAAAGAAACCATTTTGGTTTAGTGAGTTGGTTTTTACCCAAACTTCTACCGTAGGTGTTTGCGTATCTAGTGCAGTATTATTAGGAGATGTAATCACGCTGCTTGACCCATTGAATCCAAGTGTGCCGTTACTAGCATAGGTTAAGTTGCTAGCGGTGTACGTATTTGTACCTAATGGATCACTAAACACTTGGGTAGAACTTCTAGTAGTATTAAGGTTAGGCCAAAAGTTTGGACTCAATTGCGTATAGTCTCCGGGCGCCACCATAACTTTGGCTAGATAGAATATATCAGAAACATTGTATTGATAGTAGAATGATCTAAACACAATCTGTGCAGTAGTTGCTTGTGTAGTGAACGTGTTCCAAGCCCAAAACCATCCGTCACCCAATGATATTTGTTTAGCAGTGTCAAATACGCCTGCTTCTGTTACGTAAGTTCCACCAGAAGTATATTCGTACCGATACATAAAGTTAGGGTGTGTATACCCTGATGTACATTTATATACGATAGCATAGGTGTAGGTTGTTGATGGACTACATGCAACGTTAGCGTTACCGTTAGTAAAATAAAACTGTTGCATACAACAATAGCTAGTAGAATTACTATTATATCCGTTAACGAAGGGCGAAGTTGTTTGTCCTAAGTTAGGAATCATCGTGCTTACGTTACCGGTTGTGTATTCAATATTCACACCGCTAGTAGCAGTTGGAACAATTGTCTGTGCTAAATTTTGAATTGCAGGGCCATTATAACTGCGTTGGTTACCGGTGTCTATTAAATAAACAAGACCGGCTGATACAGGTGCAGATCCATTAAACTGTGCCATTACCAGTATCCTTCCGGGCAAGCTAATTGAGTAGCAGATATCATTAAATTAATATCAAGCTGTGTTATAGAACATTTTGTAATTTCTTCATTAGTTCGGTTCACACAAACGTTACACTTACTGACTCTAAACGCTCTTGTCTGTCTATTGCAAGAGGTATAGTCAGGTGCATCTGGCTCAGCAATAATTGGCGGGTCATCGCCTTCTGGACGGGGCGGCGTGTCCGGCGTCATATTCCATAGTTCCTTCTAATTGCATTAAAGTTTTGCTCTACTTGTGCCGCAGTCAATACATTATTATATACATGAACGCACCCTAGTTGTGCTAACGTAGCAGTATATGCCGGAAAGAGTTGGATTACTGCACTTCCTCTGGTTTTTGGTGAGGACACTGTCCCGGTTCCCAGTGAGACGCCATTCACATATGCAGTAGAAGTTGCTCCATTTTTAGTTTGACCAATATAAAACCAAGTATTCAGCGCAAACTCTGTTCCAGCAGAACCTAATGAGGTTTGTCCAAAGTCGTTTCCTGAATTAGCAGGATCATATCTCCAATGTATGTAACGTTGTGTAGGGTATCTCCAAACTCCAGGGGTCCTGTCAGTGCCGCCTGCAGGGTATCCGAAAATTTGATCCCAGCTACCAGACGTACCATTTGGATAAGTTCCAGTTGAGTTCAGTCTTATAGTAAAGAAAATTGAATGGGTGTCGGTATTTAAAAGAGAAGTGGTGGGAGTATTCCAAGCTACTCCGGAAGCAAGCCCGGTGGCACTTAAGCCTGACGCACCGGTTGCGTGTAGATTATTTCCACTTACATCAAACCATGTAGTAGTACTTCCAGTGAAGCTTTCAGGGTTGAACACATCCAAGCATAGACCCAGATCACTAGCAACTATTCCAGGGTTATACGCAATAGCCACTTGATATTCCTTATCCGTACGTTGCGTTCAAGGTATACCACTGAGTAGATGAAGTAGAGAAGTACTCTAATCTCGCCCCAGCCGGTTGTGAGTAAGAAGCGTTAGTTGATCCGGAGTTAACTACTGCCCCTGAAGGAGGATATACGTTCAACGCATTTGCACTAGTATTTACAATTATAATTCTAGTGCCTGCAGGAACTGTAGGAAGAATTACCCCATTTGCGCCGTTACTAACTGTGCTTACTACGGTAATTGGTCTAGTTAGTGCAGTTGCAGTACCTTGAGTCGAGCCAGCTCCTGCGGCACCGGTTGTCACACCAAATGAAACAAATCCACCTGATGCTGCTAATTGAATATTACCACCCGAATCAACACTGATCAATGGGACACCAGAAACATCATTTACGGTAAAGATGTTACCGGTCATACTATCTACGATACTGAATAGCTGGCCTGCGTTTCCATTCCAAGATAGAGTTCCGCCGTTTGCCATTCTTTCAGTAATAGTATTTGAACCATTAGGCGATACATAGGATACATTTGATTGTATAGTTACATTTCCGACGAGAGACGTAGTACCGGTTACTGAAAGTCTGTGTGTTGGTGCAGTATTGCCGATACCTACATTACCGTTTGTGTCAACACGCATACGTTCCGAATTGCCGGCGTAAAAAGTGAGCGGGACAAAACTTCCTGTACCGCGCACTGATGAGATAAATCGTACATCAGTATTGGCAATTACAGCATATTGTCCAAATTGCCCGTTAGTTATTGCCGGATCGCTTTCCACTGAGAATGCGGCTACTGTACCAGTACCGTTTGGAATCGCATGAACTACCGTATTAGTATTTAAAGCACTACTTTGGAAAGCGACTCGGCTGTTTACTGTTGCGTTTGAAAAATCTCCAAGTATGCGCTGGCCGGTACTATTAAATGTTAAGTTACCAGATGTTGTCAGTGAAGTTAATGTACCAGTTGAAGTGATATTAGGTTGGGCTGCGGTTGTTACAGTACCGGCTGTAGTTGCGCTTGCCACTGTACCAGTGACGTTAGAACCGGTAACCAACCCGTTCCAAGTTACGTTAGCAGCAGTCTGAGTTATTGAACCTACCGCAGTGTTTGCAGCATTAAAGAACGTCATCATGTTGGTGCCGTCAGTTGCCGGCTGCATTGCCAAACCGAATAGTGTTCCGCCACCAGTAAACTTAATACCTACTGAACTGCTTGCGCCACCAATCTGAGTATACCCTCCTATTTCAAGCGCATTGCTAGTAGAGGTCAAGCTAGCTTTACCCGATACAGTGAGACTTGATAGTGTACCAGTTGAAGTAATATTGGGTTGTGCTGCCGTTGTTACAGTACCAGCAGTGGTTGCACTCGTAGCAGCACCACTTAGCGCACCAACGAACGTGGTTGCTGTGATAGAGGCATTGCCTAAGTTAGCACTGATACCTGTATTGAATACTGCTTGGCTGTTACCATTTGCGCTTGAAGTGGTAAACGTTGGGTATACTGTTGTTGCAGTGCTTGTGTTCTGTAATAAAGCAGCGGCATTAGTTGCGGCATCTGCGAAACCAGAGTTTGCAACGTTCAAGTTGGCAACACGAGTAGTTGAAGTTACAGTTAGCGGGGCAGTGCCTGTTACAACGTTAGATACTAACGTACTTGCCGTAACTGCTCCAGACACACCTAATGATGTGAGGGTACCTACACTCGTGATGTTTGGTTGTGCTGCTGTTGTTACAGTACCGGCGGTTGTAGCACTTGTTGCCGCACCTGATAGGGCACCAACAAAAGTTGTAGCCGTAATAGAAGCATTGCCTAAGTTAGCACTGATACCCGTATTGAATACTGCTGCGCTATTGCCGTTTGCACTAGAAGTGGTGAATGTTGGGTAAACAGTTGTTGCGGTTGATGTGTTCTGTAATAAAGCACTGGCATTCGTTGCAGCAGTAGCACTTGCTACAGTGCCACTTACATTAGCACCCTGGATATTTGCGAGAGTATTTGCATTTAGTCCAGCAGTAAATGTTGAATTCCAAGTACCAGCAGTAATAGTGCCAACATTTGATATCGCATTTGTTACTGAAGTTGGTAATGTTCCGGTGACGTTACTTGCCTGTAATGAAGACAGTCCGTTACCATTACCTGTAAATACACCTGTGTTAGCAGTGAATGCTACCGCAGTAACGGTTCCATTAACACCAAGCGAAGTTAATGTGCCGACAGAAGTAATGTTTGGTTGAGCATTGGTTGTTACTGTACCGGCTGTAGTAGCCGCACCAGATAGAGCACCTACGAAGGTTGTTGCTGTAATAGAGTTATTTGATAGGTTGGCAGTGAGGCCCGTACTTGTTAGTTCTGATACGTTACCTGTTGCTGCATTTGCAAATACGAGGAAGTTATTTCCTGTTCCAGCAGATGCACTAATAAAATCAGCAACGTTTGCACGGGCAACATATAAGTTAGGGACTAGTGTGGTACTTGTAACTGTTAAGGGAGCAGTACCTGCCGCGACATTTGAAGTCAGTGTGCTTGCAACTACTGCACCAGCAGTATTTAAGTTACCTGCGCTCGCATTACCTGTAACAGTAAGTGAGCCAAGCGTACCTACACTAGTAATCTGTGTTTGCGAAGCGTTGACACTAAATGTAGAACCAGTTAGTGTTAATCCAGTACCAGCATTATATGTACCAGCACCTGAGAACTGAGTAAAGTTAATGTTATTACCAGCAGTACCTATTGCAGTTACAGTATCAGTTTGCACCCAACCAGTGTTATCGTACAATGTACCGCCCGTAACGAACACGAAGTCGCCTGCTTCTACTTCAGGTACACTATCATAGTCAGTAGCACGAGTAATGACAGTAGCATTACTCCAAGTATAGATACCGTTATGTACTGCGTTTGCTTCGCTTCTAACCAAGATACGAGTACCGGCAGTTTGAACGTTAACGCCATCAATTAAGTTGAATGTTCCAGTAGTAACTAAGTTTGCACCAACTCCACTTGAACCATTGTTGTAGGTGATTGTACCACCGGTGATAGTGGCGAGTGTCGTAGGTGTTGCTGCTGCAACTGCATCATGAATATTAAGACCTTGTGCAACATCATCAACATATTGCTTAGTGGCTGCATCTGTTGGGTTCGTAGGTGTAGCAAGATTGATGATCGTATTGCTGGTCATGTCTAAGTTGCCAGCAATACTGCTTACACCTGTGCCTGTTACACTTAGAACACCGGTCGTTGTTAAATTACCTGCTGCAACGTTACCTGTAACGCCCAACGAAGTCAATGTGCCGACTGATGTAATGTTTGGTTGTGCCGCTGTTGTTACAGTACCTGCTGTTGTTGCACTAGATACAGTACCAGTTACGTTGGCACCTGCAATTGCACTTAGACCACTACCATTACCTGTAATTACGCCAGTGCCAGTATTAAGAGTACCTGCTACGTTTACGCCAGTACCTGTGACAACAAGAACATTTGCATTTCCTGCTACTGAGATATTGACGTTACCATTAGCAGCAGGCATATTGATGTTTGAGTTACCGTTTGCATGTGGCCCGATTAAGTTACCAGCTGTAGCATTACCTGATACTGTTAAACTGGTTAGTGTACCAGTTGAAGTAATGTTGGGCTGCGCTGCTGTTGTTACTGTACCTGCAGTAGTTGCAGCACCACTCAATGCACCCACAAATGTTGTTGCTGTGATACTTGAGTTACCCAAGTTAGCACTGATGCCCGTATTGATGACTGCTGAGCTATTGCCGTTTGCACTAGAAGTGGTGAATGTTGGGTAAACAGTTGTAGCAGTGCTTGTGTTCTGTAATAGGGCTGCTGCGTTAGTGGCTGCTGTAGCACTTGCAACCGTACCTGATACGTTAGCACCCTGAATGTTAGCTAGTGTGTTTGCATTTAGTCCGGCAGTAAATGTTGAATTCCATGTACCGGCAGTAATAGTACCAACATTTGATATCGCATTTGTTACAGATGTGGGTAACGTTCCGGTGACATTCGCTGCTTGAAGTGAGCTTATACCATTACCATTGCCCGTAAATACACCTGTGTTAGCGGTGAATGCCACCGCAGTAACAGTTCCGTTTACGCCAAGTGAAGTCAATGTACCTACAGAAGTAATGTTTGGTTGTGCTGCGGTTGTTACAGTACCAGCAGTAGTTGCGCTCGTTGCGGCGCCGCTTAATGCACCGACAAATGTTGTTGCAGTAATAGAGGCGTTACCTAAGTTAGCACTGATGCCAGTATTGATAACTGCACTTGAGTTGCCATTAGCACTTGAAGTGGTGAAAGTAGGATATACTGTAGTAGCTGTTGAGGTGTTTTGTAATAGTGCGGCAGCGTTAGTTGCAGAAGTTGCGCTGGTAGCTGCACCACTCAATGCACCGACAAATGTTGTTGCAGTAATAGAGGCGTTACCTAAGTTAGCACTGATGCCAGTATTGATAACTGCACTTGAGTTGCCATTAGCACTACTTGTAGTGAATGTAGGATATACTGTTGTCGCAGTGCTTGTATTCTGTAATAAAGCACTAGCGTTCGTTGCTGCGGTAGCACTTGCTACTGCACCTGAAACATTTCCACCTTGGATATTGCTTAAGTTGCCGCCTTCACCTGATACGTTTGTGAACACCCCGCGAGTAGCACCAATATTTCCAACGTTAGCGTTGCCGGAAGCGTTTAATGTTCCTGCTACGTTGACACCTGTGCCAGTGACAACAAGGATGTTTGCGTTGCCAGCTGCGGTGATATTAACATTACCATTAGCAGCAGGTATGTTGACATTACTATTGCCGTTTGCAAATGAACCAGTAATGTTACCGGTTACGTTTGCTACAAGATTTCCTGAAATAATCACAGAAGTAGCATTAGCATTGATAGTCTGTGAACCAATATAAATTGTGCTATTTGCTAGATAGATATCTCTGAATCTGTTTGTATTGTTACCTAAGTCATATGTAATGTTGGCGGTAGGTGTAATATTTCCACTAACTGTCAAACTTGTTAGTGTACCGACGCTTGTAATGTTTGGTTGCGCTGCTGTTGTTAAAGTTCCACCCAACAATGTAGCTGCAAAGTGTCCGTTTGCGACATTAGCTACGTATGCGGTATTTGAATTTAAAGAATAATATCCGTTTGCAGTTGATGATATGAAGGTTGGATAATAAGTACCTGTTGTTTGTACATTGTTTAATATTGCGTTGGCGTTTGCAGTAGTAATATTGGGGAAAGCTAAAGTACTAATATCAACCCACTGTAGCGAAGTTCCGTCATCAATATATTCAAATAGAATACCATTAAATGTGTTGTACCATTGATCACCGGGCTGGGGACTAGCGGGTGCAGTATTTGCTTGAAATATAGCTCCGGTTAAGCCATACGAACCACGAAAAACTGCATTACTTGTAAAGGTCGCTATGTTTGCGGCGCCATTGACACTTACTACAACATTGCCATTTGCTGTAGGGATTCTAACGTTTGATGTGCCATTTGCGATTGATGTGGCACCAGAGACTGTCTGCCAGCTTAAATTTCCTGCACCATCAGTTTGTAGATATTGTCCGGCGCTGCCGCCCGTAAGTTTTACGTTACTATTTGAACCTAACGCAACGTTAGCTGCGGCAGTTAGGTTAGCATTTCCTGTGACTACGAGATTGGCTGTAGTGGTCGTGTTTGTGGTTGCATCTAATGTGATGTTTCCAGCCGTAAGGCCATTCTTGACGTTAAAGTTTCTAGTTGCCACAGTTCCATATATCCCTGTTGTTATGTGTATTTATTTATTGCCTGCCCAAATCGTATTAAACGGTCGGGCAGGCTGTATTATTAAATCTGTATGTAACTAGAAACAACATTCACTCTTACGTTTGCACCAATGTTAGATGCATATAGAGAAACGTTTCCTGAGACACCATTGATATTTGCACTCAAGTTAACGATTTCACTTGAAACGTTTGAACTGATAGAACCGTAAATAGTAATGTAAGCATCTGAGCCGTCGTGTACTAGCAGTGTTTCAATTGACTGGAATCCAAAATCTCCAGATGCACTGATAACATATTTGGCTGTTCTAAACGTTGAAGGAGCAAACTGATCAATTACAGTGTTAGTACCTACAGAAACGTTTGCTCTACTGCTAGTTAATCCGCCACTGACACGAACATTACCGGATGAAACGTTACCAGATACTGTGAGTGAACTCAGTGTACCCAAGCTTGTAATGTTCGGCTGTGCAGCAGTCGTTAACGTACCAGTTAATAGGCTTGCACCGATCGTACCTGCGTTTGCATAGACATTACCAGCAATTACGTTTGCGGTAACTGATAAATTACTTAATGTACCAACACTTGTGATATTTGGCTGTGCTGCTGTTGTTAAAGTACCAGTTAGTAAGCTTGCGCCAATTGTACCTGAGTTAGCATAGACGTTGCCTGCGGTGACGTTTGCAGTGAATACACCAGCTGCCGCGCCGAGGTTACCAACATTAGCATTACCTGTAGCATTCAATGTGCCTGCTACGTTAATTCCAGTACCCGTGATTACTACTACGTTGGCATTGCCCGCCACATCAAAGTTAATATTTCCGTTTGCAGCAGGAATATTAATATCTGAGTTGCCGTTTGCAAAAGTACCAATAAAGTTACCAGCGGTGACGTTGCCTGTTACTGCTAGTGAAGTGAGAGTACCAACACTTGTAATATTAGGCTGAGCGTTTGTAGTTACAGTACCAGCAGTTGTAGCTGAACCAGCTGTACCTGCTGTAGCAACGTTCAAGTTTGCAACTTGAGTAGTTGATGTTACGACAAACGGAGCAGTACCAGTTGCAACGTTACTGATTAATTGCGGTGCTGTTACGTTAGCACTTGCAAGGACTTGAGCGGTACCTAAGTTACCAACGTTAGCATTACCAGTAACATTTAGTGTACCAGCTACGTTAACGCCGGTTGATGTTGCAACCATTCTTGCAGTAGCGTTACCTGTAACAAATAGTGATATGTTACCGTTTGCAGTGAGGGTAATATTTGAGTTACCGTTCTGTAACAAACCACTGTTGATCGTAGTGATGTTACCGGTTGTGAATACACCAGTGGTTGCGCCAATTGTACCTGAGTTAGCATAGACGTTGCCTGCCGTTACGTTACCAGTAACACCCAATGATGTTAGTGTACCAACACTCGTAATATTTGGCTGTGCAGCAGTTGTTAACGTACCAGTTAATAGTGAAGCGCCAATTGTACCTGAGTTAGCATAGACATTGCCAGCAGTAGCGTTTCCAGTAACAGATAGCGAGCCAAGTGTACCAACGCTAGTCAAGCTTGATGTTACAATTGACGAGTTAAGAGTGGTACCGGTCAAGTTAGCTGCGTTTGCTGTAATAGCTACGTTAGCAGCGGCAGTTAGCTGACCTTGACTGTTAACACTAAATGTAGCGACCCTATCACCGTTGCCGTATGAGCCAGAAACTACCGTAGTGTTAGAGATACTAAACTCTAGGTTTGGAGATAGCGTTAGTCCGGTGCCAGCAGTATAGTCTTGAGTAGCACTGAACTGTGAGAATGTGATGTTCGTTGTACCAAACGTAATTGTACCAACAGTAGAAACAATCCAAGAAGTGTTGATATTGTCTGTACCGCCAGTAACAAAGAACAAGTCGTTTTGACCTAGTGCGTCTGGATCAGCAGCACCATACGTATCAGCATCAGTTGAACGAGTGATAGTTGTAGTGTTTGAGTAGGTGTAAATACCGTTATGTGCAGCGTTAGCTTCGTTCTTGACAAGAATACGAGTACCAACTGTTTGTACGTTTGCACCGTCAATTAAATTGAAAGTACCAGTTGTGGTAAGAGTTGCACCTACACCACCTGTACCGTTGTTATAAGTGATTGTGCCACCAGTTGCTGTAGCCAATGTTGTAGTAGTTGCAGCGGCAACAGCGGGGTGAACAGAAATACCAGTTGACACCAGTGTATCAACATATCCCTTAGTAGCAGCATCGCTTAAGTTAAACGGAGTCTTTACGTTAGTAATGTATGCACTGTTGGCATCAATGTTACCTGTACCATTTGGCTTTAGGTTGATATTAGTGTTTGTACCAGCGGAAGTAATAGTTAGTGCACCGGTACGTCCAATAATATTATCAGAAACTAAGTTAGCACTAGAAGTAACGTTGCCTGTTGCAATTACTTGGCCAGCAGTACCAAAGTTGCTAGCGTTGGCGTTGCCAGTAGCATTTAGTGTACCTGCTACGTTAACGCCAGTTGCAGTGACTACAACAACGTTAGCAGTGCCAGCAGCACTAATATTAACATTGCCGTTTGCAGCAGGAATATTGACGTTGCTATTGCCGTTTGCTAAAGCACCAATGAAGTTACCTGATGTAGTATTACCAGAAACTGAGAGACTTGTTAGTGTACCGACTGAGGTGATGTTTGGTTGTGCAGCAGTTGTTACCGTGCCTGCTGTTGTTGCTGATCCGGCAGTTGCAGCATTCAAGTTTGCAACTTGTGTAGTTGAGTTGACGACAAGAGGAGCAGTACCGGTTGAAACGTTTGAGATTAGCTGAGGTGCTGTTACGTTAGCACTTGCGAGAACTTGTGCGGTACCTAAGTTACCAACGTTTGCGTTACCAGTTACGTTAGCAGTACCTGCTACGTTCATACCAGTTGAAGTAATAACAACTTCATCAGGTGTACCGGTAGCTGATAGACTGATATTACCGTTAGCAGTAATAGTGATGTTACTATTACCATTCTGCACCAAACCACTATTAATCGTAGTGATATTACCGGTTGTGATTACTGCGGTTGCAGCACCAATGTTACCAACGTTAGCATTACCGGTTGCATTCAATGTACCTGCTACGTTTGCGCCAGTTCCAGTAACTACGAATACGTTAGCATTGCCACCTACTGAGGTATTTACGTTGCCATTAGTGACAGGAATAGTAATATTAGAAGTACCATTAGCAATACCATTACCGCTAGGAACAGCAGCCCAAGTTAAGTTTCCTGAGCCGTTGGTCTGTAGATAAAAGCCGCTAGAACCACCAGTGATAATAACATTACCGACGTTACCTAAATTAGTGACGCCGTTTACAGTTAATCCAGTTAATGTGCCGAGACTGGTGATATTTGGCTGGGCTGCGGTTGTTACTGTACCGGCTGTGGTTGCTGCGCCGGCAGTAGCAACACTTAAGTTGGCGACTTGAGTAGTTGAAGTGACGATGAACGGTGCAGTGCCGGTAGTGACATTACTGATTAGCTGTGGAGCAGTGATATTTGCAGTGGCAAGCAACTGTGCAGCAGATAGATTGCCTACATTAGCATTACCGGTTGCTGCATCAATAGTCGCGGTACCTACCGTCAAACCATTTTTAACATTAAAATTTCTTGTTGCCATTTTATATCACCCTAATTTTTAGTCCGGAACATATGTTCCTAATAAGTTCACTCTCGTATTCGCACTTAGTCCAGTCGCCCTAAGCTCAACTATACCAGTGTTAACATCTGATTCTAGCACGATGATATCTGATCCTGTTGTGGATAAGCTACCATAAACCGTAGTAATACTATTTATGTTATCGTGTACTAAAAGTACCTCTAGAGCCTGATAACCCAAATCATTACTTGCTCTAATTGTGTACTTTGCTGAACGATATTCATTGATTCCAAACGAATCAATAATCGTATCTGTTGTGACAATTACCGGTGCTCTATTACTATAAAGATCACTCACACGTATGTTGTTTGCAGTAATCGTACTGTTTGAAACAATGTTTGATGCGTTAAATGTTCCGCGTGCAGTAACATTCCCTGAGGTTGATCCTACAATAACATTAGCTTCCAAACCAATATTAACATCATCAACCAGTGATGCAAAGATACCGGCGTTATTTCCGTCTACCGCAATAACCCCCTGAGCAATCTTAACGCAACCCAAATTAGAAACTAGATAGTTTGCATTAATGATGTTAGCATTAGAAATGTTTCCTGTTACTACTAGATTTCCCTGTAAGGTCGCACTATTATTAGATATCACAAGAACATTACTAGTGCCCGCTACAGAAACACTTACGTTTCCGTTTGCAGCAACTCTAACATTACTATTACCATTGACAATTGCAGTGCTGTCACCCACATTAGCAAATACTATATTTCCATTTCCGTCTGAAGATAGTACCTGACCGACACTTCCGTTCGCATTCGGAAAAGTATATTTCTCATAGAAAGTTACAGTGTTTGAACCTAAATTGACAACGTTAGACCAGCTTCTAATACCATTTGATGTTGAGGTGAACAGACTACCTGTTACAGCGGGTACACCTAAACTAGGTTCTGCATCCGAAAGCCCTAAAAATTCATAGCGGCTGCTAGGAAGATTATTATAGGACGTAACCGGTACGCGACCACTTAGTAGTTTAGATGAGTTTGTTCCCATATTATGAGCCAGTCACCAGTGTTTCTAGATAGCTTAGTGTTAATTGTGCGCTAGTGTCATCACTGCTAGTGAATTCTAATTGGTCTCCGTAATTCAATATCAATCTACCAGTCAATACGGTAATTGCATCGTTAGTCGGCACGTTAGCTTCTTTTATTAAATTAGTGGGTACGCCGCCTCTATTAACAGCGGCTGTTATCTGTATTGTTGAATTTCCGTTGTTACTGACTTGAGCCAACAGAACTACAGTAGCGTAGCCTAAAGGAGGTGTATACACAGATTCTGTGGTAGTTGTTATATCAGCAAATGATGTTTTAAAATTATTTAATGCGGCTGGCATAACGTTTCCTTCTTCATTAATCTGAACCCAAAGCCAGAATAAACGGGGTCATCTGTGCAAACAAACTTTGATAGTAATAAGTACCTGTAATGGTTCCGGTAGCTTGGTTAATTGTAAAACCCTGACCTACTTTAAAATTACCTTTTTGATCGGTACTTGTAAATGTTATAATTCCGCCGCCTGTCTGTATAACTTCGTTAGCTTCAATAGGTATGCCACCATATTGTGGCAACGCTGTTGCTGGATCAATACCGGCTCCCACATACTCAAACGTGTGTGCGCTAGCAATGATTGAGCTACGTACATAAAACGAGACTGCTGTTCCCGGTGCCGGTTCACCGTTATATATTTGTTGTATAGCTACTGTAGCTTGACCTATTGTCGGTGTGTCCGGGAAAATAGTATCAATCGTATAGAAATTAGGATCACCATCAATCATCATAATCGTGTTTACATTGGGATGGTCATTTGTTAGATTGTCAATGACAAATACGCCCTGGAAATGCGATACAATTGTTCCAGCAGTCTGTAGTGGACCATATCCGTCAGCAACAAGACCGTAGTTTCCAATTGAACAATCGCTACCATTTAATGTACAGAATCCACCAGACTCTACTTTAATTCCTATATCACACGCAATAGTGTATATATTAACTAATTGACTATAGCCACTGTTAGCAATACGAATTCCTACACCACCTCTATTGATGATTGTAAAGAATCCAACAATCATTGCTTTCGTACTGACTGAACTTACATTATCACCGTCAATATATACAGCAGTTCCCGTAGTAGTAGTGCTAGTGATGTTCTGAATATAGGGGCTTACGAATACATTCTGCGAGGGTGTGGTAGGATCGTAACTAAATCCGTTTGCTAGATAGTTTCTGATCGTAATGCCCCAAACATATGTTCCGTTACGCATATAGAATAGATCATCTGCTGGAGTCTGCGGAATTACGAAAACACTTCTAAGGTTATCTCCCATCAATGCTACGTTCGCAGGGATAGTAATAGGATTATCTTCAGTGTATGTTCCGGGAGCTACGTGTACTGAGAATCCTCCTGCCGCAGCAGCGGTCATTGCTTGTTTAATAGTTAAAAAAGGATTGTTCAGTGTTCCGTCGTTACTATCGTTGCCGTTTTTTGCAACATATAAAATCTTAGACGGGGCGCCGACGAGGTTTCCATTGGCATCAATAACCGTCTTAGAGTTCTCTCCTACTGAGAAACCACCAACTGAGTTAATAGGTCTTAATGCCATCTTCTTCTTGTCCCTTTAGTCTCTATATTTATCAATATCATTCTTCGTAAACCGTCATTTGAATCTTATACGTAGTTACGTTGCTGGTATAAGGTTCAACATATAGTGTTACTTGAGGCGGAGCAATAATATTTCCTGGCTGATATCCGACTGTAAAGTTTCCTACCAACCCGTTAATGTTAAGTGTGTTATATTCGTTATAATCTAACGTTTCATCATACATAATTGCTGACAATTTACTGACTTGGCGTATGTTGTCAGCCGCTGTAGTGGCGACAATGGTATAATCAACACTAGATACGGTTGCTGCATTCAATGATATTAGCGGCGTTACTGATGTTGTAGATGAGGTTGCGTGTACAACGTTTGACTTAGAAAACTTATAAACACCGGAGCCAATCTCAATTGAGTTTGCAGTAAAGTCACCGGCAACATTTAATGTTGTTGTCGCTTTGTTGAATGTAAAGAACGGACTTCCACCGAACAACCCACCATCGTTGAACTGGACCTGAGTATTTGAGCCACCGGGCACCCCGTTACCGTTAGACGATGACGTTTGCCAAGCTAAGTTACCTGTCCCATCAGTAGTCAGTACTTGACCGTTAGTTCCGCCTAGTATGCGAATGTTACCTACAAAGCCTAATGAAACGTTAGGCGAGTTATTAGCTGAGAAGTTTCCTAATACGTTTAATCTGCCTCCTGCATTCACAGTGAGGTTTGAGCTTACTACTGAACGTATCGTGTTAGTGTTGTCAACAGTTAGTGTGTTTGAGAACTGATTGAATGTAAAGTTTGCAACACCACCAAATACGCCGCCGTCATTGAACTGCACTGTTGTAGAGTTACCGCCGGGTAAGCCTGCGTTAGCATTGTTCTCAATCCAAGACAGGTTTCCTGAACCGTCTGTAGCTAGAATATAACCCGGCAGACCGCCACTGATATGAATGTTTGATGGATTACCTAGCGTTACGTTAGGGGAAGAATTGAAGTTGACGTTTCCTAAACCATTCAGTGTACCAGTGATATTTGCGCGGCCCGAAACAGTGATATTAGCAGCATTAACATTGCCTGATGTATTGAACGTTGCAGCACTGACAAACCCAGAAGTAATGATTCCTCCTCCACCGACTGATAGATTAGATAGCACACCTACTTGCGTAATGTTTGCTTGAGTAGGATTGGTTACTGTATTAGCAGTAGTAGCAACGATCCCTGTCATAAAGAATGCATTACCTAAAACATAAGTACCAGAAACATTTCCGGTAGCAACTACGTTTCCTGCTACACTAACGTTGGTAGAGGTAATGTTAGCAATAGTAGCGTTAGTAGCAGTTAGATTAGGAGTAGAAACTGTGTTGCCGATAGTTAAAGTGTTAGACGTTTTATTATACATGAATCCGGCGTCACCGCCAAATACGCCTTGATCGTTGAACTGCACTTGCATATTGGAGCCACCAGGGCTCGTATTGCCTCCGCCATTTCCGCCGCCTGCTACAGACCAAGTAAGTCTTCCTTCACCGTCAGTCTGTAAGAAATATCCGTTCTCGCCCCCACTAATAGAGAGTTGAGATACATCACCTAGCGATAGAACATTTCCATTCCAAGTTGCATTTGGAATTCCACCAAAGTTACCGTTATTATTGAACTGTAATTGAGTGTTGCTTCCTCCTGGCGGAGTGAGCATTGGTGAACCGTTTGCAAAATAATATTCGTTTGCGTAAACTTTATTGGCAGATACGTTTCCTGATAGGTTGTTGAAATTAGATATTACATTTCCGTTACTATCAACTACAGCAACCGCCGGAATACCGACTGAGAAACCACCTAATGAATTAAAATATTCTGCTGCCATGCGAAGGATCCACTATGTTATTAAAGTATTTAGCTGAAAATAATATTTTGGGAGGTAGAAAAAAGTTTTTAGGTTCGCTTTATAAATACTTCATGCTTACTCAACAACCTCCCAGACCTATATGCAGTCATTGCAAGTTTGCTCTCGCTAAACCTAACGGGAAGAGTAAACATGGATTTCAAAAGTGGCACAAGTATTGTGAAGACTGTGCTAAGACAATGTATTCAGGTAGATTCAAACATTTACAGCATAAGAAAAATGATTGTGAAGAATGTGGATTTGTACCAGAAGATCGTATTCAGCTTGATCTTGTTTATAAGGACGGAAACAAAAAGCACAAAGCGAAGAAAAATCTCTTGACGCTTTGTGCTAATTGTGCTAGATTGCATAATAAGAAATTGCGTACTGGTAAGAAATCAATACTTAATGCAACAGTTGATGGTGATACTAGAATCGCTTAATTGCACCAACTCTGCTTAGCATCACCATAGTATTCTCTTGCATAACCATTTTGTATTAGTAATGCACGAAGGCTATAGCCATCTAATATAACGTCACCTAATACACGACCGCCATACTTGTCCCAATCGTATAATACGATTTGACGTTTTTTTGCATTTAATATTAGATTTTTAGTAAAAGCTGTTGCTGCCTGACCTTTTTGATCTTCCTGAGAACACTTTGATCTAAATCCTTTTTCAGGAGTATCAACTCCATATACCCTAATGCTTAGTTCTTGCTTCAACGGAGCCGGTAAAAATGTTGCTTTGAAAGCAACAGTATCACCGTCAATCACTCTTATTATTTCAACATCGTAGGTTACGCCAGCTGGTTGCTTTTGTGCGTTAGCTGCTGTAGCAAAAAATAAAGCAAAAAATATCATCATTATGTTTTTCATTGTCTTTCCCTTTTTAGATAAAAGAAAAGGGGACCGAAATCCCCTTTTCCCGGTAGTCGTTGTATAAACGTAACTTTCTTATTGGAAAGTCAAGTTCTGAACAGCAATCTCACCAACGTAGTCTGCTGCGTTACCGAATGATGACGCAGTGTTGGTCAATTCAATGTAACCATAACGTGTCATGAATGATACGACTGGCTCGAAAGTAGTCGGATCAAGGACAACGCCTGAAGACATTAGAGGGATGTATGGGCAATAGAACGCTGCTGCGTCTGTTTCGCTTGAACCCTTGTAGCCAACTAGAACTGGCTGAGTGTCTGGAGCGTAGCTGTTTACGAACACTCTCATTGCACCATTCAAAGTACCAACGAACTTGGTGTTTGTTGGAGCTTCAAATGTACCTTCTGTGGTACGTGCGAATGCTGAGGTTGTTGCTGACTGAAGAACAGTAAGTGAAGCTGGTGAAACAACAGCCCAGTTACCTGCACCACGACGAGTACGCTGTGCGATCAAGTTTGCAACGCGGTTGATGAGAACTGCAAGAGCAGCGTGTTCGTCACCAACGTAAGTAGCAGTACCTGAAACAGTTGCCTGGTTGTAGGTGAATTCAGTTGAAGCAAGAGTTGCCAAGCTGAGCAAGATTTCCTGGTCAATTTCAGCAGTGATTTCTTGTGCGAGAGCAGCCATAATTTCTGCTTCAACGTCAATACCATGCTGTGACTGTGCGTCCTGAGCAGCTTCGAAGGTCCAGCGAGCCTGGAGCTTACGTGACTTGGCTTCAACAGCCTGACGTAGAATCTGCACAGAAATCTGCTTACCACCGTTACCTTCTAGAGCAGCAGTGTTAGCACCGGTGTAGAAATCGGTGTCAGTTGCGTCTGAAGGAACTCGTGAGTATGCCTGTGCGATCTTGAATGGGCTGAGTGCTTCTTCACCAGCAGTTACAGAAGTTGCTGCTGCTGAGTTGTCGGTCAAGCTATTTGCATAGCGAACACGTAGAGTGTGAATCTGACCAACTGGGCCGGTCATTGGCTGCACACCAACTAGTTCGTTAGCGATAACAGTTGGCATAACACGACGGATTACTGGAAGAATAACGCGGTTTAGAGTTGCGATATTACCAGCAGTTGTTGTACCGGCTGAGCTTTCAGCAAGTAGCTGCTTCTTGGTGTTCTCAAGAAGAACACCCATTGTTGAGCGACGATTGCCCTTTAAGCCTTCAAGCAGGGCGTCCTTGGTTTCGTCCCAACGGCTTTCTAAAAGTACTTTTGACATGTATAATTCTCCTAATATGTCTTTTTTTAAATTAAAGCCCTGCCAGACGCTTAATGTCAATTACGTTGTCGTCAACTTCATCAACTTCAATTGTCTTTGTAGTGGCAGTTTTATCACCAGTTGCTTCTACAATAACAGACTTAGTGGGAGTCTTCTTTTCAGCAATTGCTTCCACTGAACCTGTATTGAGAACGGCTGGTAGATACTTATCGAAAGCGTGCTGTAGACGAGGTGTCTGTACGCTTTCTAGTAAAGTCTTCATTACTTGCTTCTTCTCCTCATTGAGTGGTGCAAGAAGTTCATTCATGACCTTAGCTCTCTGAGTTGATTCTTTAATAATTCTGACTTCACGATCCTTTGATTCTACAAGCTTTGCTGCATTTTGTAGCTTAGCTGTAGCCTCTGCTAGCTGTCTGTCCTTTGCTTCAAGCTGTTGCATAATCTTGCGAGTTTCAGCCTTATCATTTAGATAAGTTACTGAGAATTCGCTAGCAAAAGCTTCAAACAACCTACGTCCAAAGTTATTTTCTCTAGCAGACTGGATATCTTCTTTAAGCTGTGATAGTTCACTCTTGAGGTGAGTTCCGACCATACCGCTAACCTTCTTAGCACTTTCAGCAACAAACTTTGCCTTGAGTGCTTCCAATTGCTTGCGGCCTTCAGCAACGAGTTGAACCTTAGCTTCAACAACAGCCTGTCTATCCTGAGCGAATTCTTTGATTTCGCGGGCTAGAGCATGTACGATGAACTTCTCAAGTTTTTCTTGACCTTCCATCTGAGCCTTGCGATCTGCACGTAGTTCACGGATTTCTTCGGCTAACTTTGTAACCATAAAGTCATTGAACTTTGTTGCATTTTCACGAAGCTTAAACTGTGCTTTAACTCTTTCTTCATTCATTGCCTGTCTTTCAGCACGAAATTCTTGAATTTCTTCTGAAAGATTTTCGGTCATCATCTTGTCAAGAGCTTCAACCATCACGCTACGATCATGTTCATAACGTTGTGCAAATTCCTCACGGAGTTCTGCACGAACTTGTTCACGAGCTTCATTCAACTTAATTTCCCAGGCTTCGTTTAACTGCTGCCCGATATCTTCGTTGATGAGACCGCTTTCAAGTAATGGCTTAATAGCATCTAACATTTGTTTGATTCCTTTTTATATCTTAAGTTCATTGATGAGACGCTTTACTTCCTCACCAAGGAATCGTTGTACTCTTTTGTCGCCCTGAGCTTCCTTAGCAATTTCAAGCATTTTATGTCCATGCTTCATATTCATGAGACTTTCATAAATTGCTTTGGGGTATGCATTTGGTGCACTAGGTTGGGCGACGATATCAACAGTGATGATTTCAAAATCACTGACTCTACCATCCATATCGTTGACGTTTCCGCTTCCTCTACTGGATACACCTAGTTTTACACCTGACTCCAACATCGTTCTTACTAATTGACCCATTGGAGTAGGAAGAATCTTTAGTTTACCATAACCATTGGCGCCGTCCATCCACATGCTTGTAATCATGTGTGATACACGGTCTAGGTTAATTTTTAGATCATCTGGGTGATCAACTTCACCCAAAACTGAATAGCCTTCTGAGATTTGCTTGTTTAGAGTATCTACGGCATTTTCAATTTCATTGACGGGGTAAATACGCTCGTTTGCGTTTTTTACCCCGCCCTGAATGAAAATCCCCTTCATGTAGAGGGTCTTAAAATCAGTGCCCTCTTCACGAATTGATTCAACCACCATTCCTGCGCGGTCAAACGTTAGATTTTCTCTGAGATACAAAGCCATTCTCTCAGTTTCCTATTAGCGAATTGGTCTACGTGCTGAACTACGTGATTCAGCTACTGGGCTCTTAGTGTTCTGACCATCATCACCGTGCTTTGGCTTTGGTGCTGAGTCAAGATCCTGTGACTTGTGACCTGGAGCGTTCTTGAACTTTCCTGCGTGAGGAACTTCCTTTTCGCCCTTAGCATAGAAGTTGTTTGGAGCCTTAGGAGCAGTTGGAACTGATTCATGTGCGCCAGCAAACTTCACTGGGTGACTGTCCATTCCAGCTTGACCTGAGTTCTGTAGGCCTGGGCTCTTGGTCTGTGCACCGTTATCGCCGTGAGTTACAGAAACCTTCTGTAGCTGAACAGCTTCCATCACTGACTCGTCCATGTCTTCTTCGTCTTCAGCTTCGGTTACTTCTTCTTCAGCGTCAAAGTCCATTTCTTCTTCGCCTTCGTCGCCCATGTCATCATCGGCGCCGCCGCCCATAATGTCTTCAAACTCTGCCATCAACTGGTCAAGCTTGTCTTCAATACGAATTACAGCGTCTTCAACTTCTTCGCCGCCTTCGTCACCGAAGTCTTCTTCACCTTCGTCGCCGCCGAATTCAAATTCTTCTTCGTCATCTGCGAAGTCTAGTTCTTCTTCTTCCTCAGTAACGCCAGCTTCTTCTGCATTGATTTCGTCAAGTAGATCACCTACTTGTCCGCCCATGCCTTCGTCCATATCGTCTTCCATTTCTTCGGCCATGATTGACTCAAAGATTTCTCTTGACTTTTCTACAACGATTTCGTGAAATAGTTCGCGGGCTTGTTCTTCATTTTCATTGATCACTAGATTGATCAATTCTTCATACTTTTTAATATCCATTGAAATTTCTCCTGATACAAATGGCTTTGTAGAATTACTTATGCCATAGTCAGAAAAAGTACTCAATAACTATGTATTTTTTGAGTTTTTAGTATAGATATATGTTAGAGCGAAGGTCCGCCAGCCTGTTGTTCTGGTTTTGCACCATATTGTTTGCGGACATTTTCTAAATATTTTTTCTTTTCGTAATTTCTTACGTCTAACATTCTACGTAATTTACGAATTTGTTTTAGTGTTAATTTTGTTTTTCTTGATGTTCTATACACAGGCTTACTATTGTCAGAATTGACATCCTGTAAACCATTAACGGGAGCATCGAACATTTCTAATAGTTGCATAAAACTATTTATCTTTTAGATTTGCATTCCGCCGCCACCAACGGGTCCTGCTGCTCCACCTGGAACTGCTTCTCCGCCAGCGCCGCCGACAGGACCAGCTACTTCTGGACCCATGTCACCCATTTCTTCACTTGATTCAATTTCATCGGCTGTTTCTAAATCTGTAGTGAAGTCGCCGGTTGATACACCGATATTGCGAAGGTCACTTCCTGATGGCTCATTAACAACTTCTTCTTTGTTTTCTTCTTCCCAAAGCTTTTCGTTGCGCTTAATTTCTTCTTCGGTTAGACCTAAGAAACGCTCCATTGCAAATCTCTTTGAAATGTAAGGTAATGCTTCCATGCTAGAAAATGTACCAACTCGTGCGTTGTCTAGTTCGCTTTGACGATATGCAGCAAAGTTTTGCGGAGGATTGAATACTAATTGGAACAGACTTGTATCAATGTTGAAGCCTCTCCAGCGCAAGAATAGTTTGAATTCTTCGTCAAACTTCAATGCCATGTAGTTCTGTAGACGTTCGCAATACTGGTTGAATCTAAATTCTTGAATCATAGCAGTACCAACACGACCATCACTCAATGGTGTAGTATTGTCATCGGGGCCAGTTGGCAAGTATGATGACGGAACACGTAGACCACGAGCAAGACGATTGTTGAAGTAACGCAAGTCATCAATCTCGCCTAAGTTTTGCCCACCTGGAAGAACTTCAACGCTTGAACCACGACCTTCTGCTGTTACTGGGAAGAAGTAGTCTTCGTTCATTGATAATGGGTTGTACGTAGCGTCAACAATACTTGCGCCACCATACAATGAAGGGATTCTGCGCTGGTGAATTTCGTTCTTAACACGTTCTACGAATGCCATTGCTAAGTGACTTGGCATGTTACCAACGTCAATCTTGAACATTCTACGTTCAGGAGCACGTTGTACACGATAGATTAGAACAGCGTCTTCTAATAGTTCTTTCTGCTTGTAGACCTTAAAGATGTTCTCTAGCACTGACTGACCAAAGGGCCAAAATCTGTCAAGCCCCTCTGTCAAACTCAAGTGAACTATATGCTTACCGTCTACCGCAGACTCACTCTGTCCTAATGTAAAACGTGAACCCGTAGTGTTATATGGCATTGCAGGAACAGTATAAGGAGTGTTGGTGCCACCACCTGTACCTCCTAACCCTGTAGCAGGATTAGCAGCGAAGTCGGTATTCGTCTTTTGTGCAACGCTCAAGTTTTGTAGGTTAATATTGATATCTTTGATGACATACTGTTCAGGTAACTTACCTTCACTTTCGTTAACGATTACCTTAATAACCTTAACCATGTCAACCCAATAAAGTTTAAAGTTTTCGGGATCACGTACAAATACTTGATCCCCATACTTAATAACGTTACGGAAAATCTTGAACATACGAACATCAAACTCATTGAGCTTGCACCATTGCTGCAATTGCTTAGTCAACAGTTCTACTTCGTGAGGAGTAGGGTCTTCTTTGAATTCAAAGCTGAATGGAGTCTTGTTATGTTCATTTCTTTGAGTTGAGAATTCTGCAATGATATCTAAACATGCATTGATTTCAGCGTCAACATCCATCATTTCATATTGGTTGTAACGCTCAATTCTGTTTGGGTGACCTGTATAGACTTCTGGAAGTCTAGACATATAGTTCTTATAACCGAATTCAGTATTGTTGTACCCACCAGTAGGCATTCCATTCTGACCATTCCAAGCACCGCTATTACTGTTAATGCCAGAAATAGGGCTTGAAACACCGCTCTTGTTTAAAAACTTTTTCTTATATGCCATAGGTAGAATTCTTCACTTTTCAATCAGTATTTATGTTATCACTGACTATTCTTTAATATCTTTCTACGGGTATCATTACCGTCACTTAAAGCCTCAACCATGTTATCTAATTTACTAATCATAGTATCCATCATTTCAGAATTCATACTGAATATCTTTTCAATTGTTTCTTTTTCAATACTACTGGTAGGCTTCATGACCTGCTTAACCTCTTCTGACTCAGCAGGCGTTTTAGCCAACTTCATCAGCACGGAATTAGTATTTAACGGAGCGATCATTTCTGATCCATGTAGCTCTGCGGGGTATCCGGTTTTTGGTCCGTCAAAAATTCCTCCTTTTGCGGCACGAACAATATTTCCTTCGGACGGACCAACAGATGCATGAATGTGATCTCTGTGGTTGGCATCATCATTCCACTTTACCGCAAAACCTGCTCGTTGTATTCGGAAGGCTAAATCATTAAATTTGTTTTTCCATACAGGGTCGTTAGCTTCAGTTATTCCACCAGGAGCATTGATATCTATTGCCAAGTCTTTGTAGTGTCTTGAATTCCTAGCGTGCTTTCCTCTAGCCGGTCTACCACCAAATTGAGTGTGTCCAGAAATCACCAAACCCTCTGATTGTAATTGTTTTCCTAACCCAACAATACCACCGGTGTTAGCTTGAGTTTGACTGAAGGCATCTTGAAATAGATCAAAGGGATTTGGGAGCGACGGTCCGGTTGTTGGACCTTCACGCATTGCTTGTTCTGCCCGCGCACGTAACTCAGGGTGTCGCTTGAATCCTTCCCATGCACCAAGACCTTGCTTTTCAAGTATCCACATTGCCATTCTATCTTGAGTGGCCTGATCAAATTTAGTAGTTTCAAGGTCCATTCCTAAATTTCTAGCAGCATCTCTAAGAGTAGTTGAAACAATCTGATAGCGACCCATCGCGGAGCTATTAAAGTTATTGTCAGGATGATTTAACATTCCCCTTTGAGCATCAAGTACTTGGCTCAAAGTCATACTAGTTAAGTTCATTTCTCTGCCACCGGGTAAGTATGCACCATGTCCTAATGATGTGTTATACCCTGTATTGTATGTTCCTTCAGCTTGAGCAATGGCGTCAAGAACACCTACATTGCCGGTAATGGCGCTACCGCCACCACCGCCACCACCGCCGCCACCACCAGGACCATAATCTCTAGTGATTCCCGATATCATATCTAACTTTTTAGAAGCATCTTCTACACTTATTCTAAACTGCTTCATGGATATTTCATTTAGATTATGTCTGTTAAGTTCTGCTTCTCTAAGTGAAATCAAATTAGTAGTTGATGATTCTATTGCTTTCTCAAATTTTTCTAGAGGAGATAGATTGTCTTCAGTCTCTAAGAGGCTTCTTCCTAGTATAGATTCTAAAGTAGTTTGTCTTTTCTGCAATCTTTCAGGCTGGTCAACTCCTGTTAGGCGCTTAACAACTGCATCCAATATTGGATTTTTAGTTTCAGCTTTTATTATTTCTCCTAATTTCTTAGTTGATGTTGCAAATGACTTTGTTGATGTTGCAAATGCTTTAGTAGTGGTAGCAAAGGCAGTGACTGTTTTTGCGAACGAGGTCACAACTGAGCCAAATGCCGCCACTGATTTATTAAATTGAGTTTCTACATACTCTCTAGTTTGTTGATTTTCAGACTGCGGCTCTTCAGGCTGCGGGGCAGGCGGCGGTTGATTTCCTTGCTGTGCTGCCTGAGCAGCAATATCTGCCGGATTTGATCCTAACAACCCAAACGTTAGACCACCAAGTACGCTACTACCAGCATTCTTGAATTTTTGACCCAAAGAAGCATTTGCATCAGCACCGAATCCTTGATATGCGTCATACAAAGACATACCAATTGCAAGTGGTGCCGCTAACTTACCCAGCACTCTTCCGGCGCCTTTTGCCATTCCCCCTAACTTAGATGGAGTTTCGGGGGCTGGAGTTGTCCATCTGCCTCTAGCGTCTCTGGGTTGGGCACCGCCGCCCTTGCCGCCCTTGCCGCCTTTGTCTCCCTTGCCACCTGCTCCGGCTCCGCTGCCTCTGCCACCTGCTCCGGCGGCGCCGCGCCCCGACATTGCTAATTTACCCAGAGCTAAGGCAGCGATTCCTGCTGCGGCTGCAAGTCCAAGAACAATAGGAGTAGTAAATCCAATGGATGCAGCTAGTTCGTCTACTTTAGTACGGGCATAAATCTCTGCTTCTGTTAATTTATTTCTAGCTTCTTGGCGACGATCTTCTGCTGCAGGACCTTTTCCTTCTTCGTTCTTTTTTATCCTATCCTGTATGTCTTTAGTAACTTGTTCTTCGTTGAAATTTTGCAATCTAACATTTTCTGCAAGGGCACGATCACCGCCCATTAGCTGATTAAACTCATCACTAACCGATACGGCTGTTCGGAATGCACCACCTTCTTCAACAAGACCGATATACTTGTTATTAATTTCATTCTGAGAACGGGCCATTTGTTCAGGCGTAAGGCGGAGTTCTCGTGCAGCGGCTGCCAAATCATTAACTACATCGGACGTACCTGTTAGAGCCATAGTTGCTATACCTTCCGTTACCGGTTGCCCTGCTAGCATCTGTCCAAAACCACGCCCAGCTTCTTCTCCTAGCTGTGAGGTGATTCGTTCTTTAGCTTGCATTGCAAAAGTTACTTGTTCGGAAAGTCTTCTTTTTTCTTCTTCGGTTCCAGCAGCCGCAATTTTTTTATTCATTTCTACTAGATATAATTGAAACTGTCTGTCAGCCGCGGCTGCTTGCATTCTTTTTTGTTGTTCTTCTACGTCCAAACCAGAAAGTTCACTCAATACTTGTAGATTTTTTACATAGTCAGTAGATAATTTACTGAGACTACCGAAATCTTTACTAAACGATCTTAGTGAAAGACCGGCAGTTCCCATTAATTCAATGTATCCCGCTTGCGCTTCTACTAGTTGTTCTTGGCTATAACCCAGTCTTTGAAATTCTTGTCTAACCTCAGAGCCGACGTTAACCATTTCCATAAATCTAGTAGTGGAATCTACTGCACCCTGTCCAATAGCTCTGAAGTTAGAACCCAATCTTTGCATAGGACCGGAAAGTTTTTCTAAGTCTTTAGCGACGAATCCGGCGGCATTGCCCATTTGAAGTATAGTATCGGTACTGAATGCATTAGCTGCACCCATCTTAGATATATTGTCATTGAATTTTAATAACGCATCCGCCTGTTCAAGTTGATATCCTAGTACCGCAGTTGATGCTTTGACAACTCCGCCTAAGATACTCCCTAAAATACCAAAATTTCTACCCACTTCAAGTGCAGTATCACCGACTGATCCTAATATACCATTGTATTTTTGAAAACTATGGTTACTATCCATGACAGTTTTACCAAGTGTCATGACAGCGCCAGCAGTGAAGTCTACTGCATCATTGAATCTCTGTATAGTTTGATTTGCACGTTCGGTCTGTTGATTTTTTCTTTCTTCAACCTGCTGATATGCTTGTTGTTTTTTGGTAACCCCTTCAAACGCTTCACCGCTAGCTTTAGTTGCATTCGTTTGGTTTTTAGCAGCAGTGGCTTGATCCTGCATGTTCTTAACCATTGCAGCCATGCTAGCATTCTGCTGACTTAATATGTCAGCCATTTCCCTAAGCTGTTCGTTTAAGCGTTCTACAATTTCAGGATCCATACTTGTACTTCCAAAGTTTTAAAATTGGGCGTTTTTTACCAATAAATATATTATTATTTAGTACTAAAATTTATCCAAACTAGTAAGGAAAAAACATGGACAACAATCCACTAAAGCAGTATTTTAGAAGACCAGCAGTTTATATTAGGTTACCGTCTGGCGGAAAATACTATTCATCTGACGTAATAGAAACTTCTGAGACGGGGGAATACCCCGTATACCCAATGACCGCAATTGATGAAATTTCGGCAAGAACACCTGATGCGTTGTTTAATGGCACCGCAGTGGCCGATCTTATCAAAAGTTGCATTCCCGCTGTCAAAGACCCGTGGTCAATCAACAGCATAGATATGGATGCAGTATTAATTGGTATTAGGGCTGCTAGCGGAGGCGACACATTAGATGTTGACTCTAAGTGCCCTGAATGCGACACTGAATCTACATATGGTATAAATTTGGTCGGGGTTCTATCTACCCTAAAGCCCGGCGACTACAGTAAGCTGTTAGAGATTGGTGAATTAAAAATCAAATTCAGACCGTTGATGTACAGAGAAATGAATCAAGCATCAATGGCGCAATTTGAAGTTCAAAAGCATTTTGATCAACTATACAAGATTGAAGACGATGCCCTAAGAAATGATTCAGTTAAGGAAGCATTAGAAAAAATCACTTTCTTAACAATGGATATCCTCTCTCAGACAATTGAATTTGTTGAAACCCCAAATGGCATAGTTGATGACAAATCATACATTTTAGACTTCTTAAAGAATTGTGACAAAGAAGCATATATTAAAATAAGAGACTATAGTTCTGTGTTAAAAGAAGATACTGAAATTAAGCCAGCAGATATCACATGTTCAAATTGCGGGCACCAATATAAGCAGGCTTATGCTATCAACCCAACGGATTTTTTCGGTTAAGGCTTCTACATTCGCCACCTGAAGAAATCAAGAAGCTGCTAGATAGATACGATAAAGAAATTCAGGAAACCAAAGCATCCGCGCTCTCAATGGCATGGCACATGAGAGGCGGTGCTTCCTATGAGGATATATTGAATATGTCCTCAGCAGAACGGATAGAAATTTCCAAACTCATAGAAAACAATCTTGAGATAACTAAGAAGTCTCAGCTTCCTTACTTCTAATTAAGAGTTGTTCTACGAACAACTTAGACCGCACTACGTTCGGTCTATTCTTTTTAACAATAAAAACACAATATCATTTAAGGAATATACATTGCCGGTTCAGAAGCCATGGTAGTGCTATTCAGCACTACCAAAGGTTTAGGTCATTGCCATGGCCCGTCATCCCTTGCCGTCTATCCCCCGTCACACTAGCTTTACGTGCTGTGTAACGCTACCGGTTGCCCTGTAAAGTTTAATGGGGCTGTAGTGAAGCTATAAAGTGGAACTCACTTTACTCTTCGGCAACGCATGTTCTACGAATTCAAGACAGAATAGTTCGCAGACTCATTCAAGGTTCGCCTACCGTGCGAGAGCCTTGTCGGTATTCCTTGACCTCACGATCAAGCATACTCCAGAATCTGGCCGCAGTCAGCAAAGGTGCGACCTCAAGGAGGACTGAGTAACAGTCATATCAATGTAAGAGGGTTCTGTGTTAAGTAGCCGAGGTATTGATAGTCAAGATTTCATCTGACTTGGTGTCGGTTGAGCCTGAGTAAAGTTTAAGAAGGTCTTTGTTGAGCCTAAAAAAGTGATCAAATTCCATAATAATCCACTCGCCTGTTGTATCAGAACGATAGTGAACAAAGTTGTCTGCAATCCAAGTAAACTTAGATTCTACAGCTACAAACTTTCCTTTTCTATTGAACTTCATGAAAAGAATAGAGCAATCGTCTGTTTCAGCAACATCCATTAGTTGCTTGATCCAACCATCAATAACTTTACATTCACCCGTCATCAACAAGTGAAATGGGAAGTCTTGATACGATTTGCATTCTGCATTGAACTTAGTGAAACTTTGTCCCGGAACAATGTCGCCCTTAAAAGAACGAACTTGTCCTTCATGAAGAAATTCTTTACGAGACTGATTCTTACCGCCCACATACGCACCACTTCCAGGCGCTCTAATAAAACTTTCGTTATACGTCTTTGTTAAGAAGGTTGCAATCTCTCTTTCGAAAGAAGAACCCTTAGCTTTCTGTGGACTCGGCATACTCTAATTTATATCTTTCATTCAGTCTTGTAATATTTTATTCTACGTCATCTGTAGCTGTGCTGTAGGTCGTGAACCCATTTTCTTTCAGCACTTTAAGAACACTTGGGACACGCCCTGCCAGTTCTTCTCTGTGACTTACTAACCAAATAGACTTGTTGCGTCTACGTGACATATCCTTAAGAATAGCCATTGAGTTCTCAACACCAATAGTATCCATACCGCTGTCTATAAGTTCGTCAATGAATAGTGTATTGATTGGGAAGTATAGATTTTCCCACACATCACGAAACGCAAAACTTAATCCAAGAATAAGTCGGTTCCGCTCACCGCGAGATAGATTGTCAAAGTCAAGCTCACGCCCGAGTTCGGTAATTTCAACCGATAGATCGTTCTTGAAGACAACGGTATGGGGCAACCCGATCTTATCAAGATAATGAGTCAAGCGGGCATTTAGATAACTCAAGTTCTGATCAATAATCTTCTTACGAACAAAGCTATCCTTGCTCGTGAGAATATCAAGTAAGAACTTCAAGTGATCGCCATACTTACTTAGCTCGTTAATCTTGTCAAATGTAATTGTTTGCAGCGCACGACTTTCCATATCAATAATCTGTTCGTGATATGGGTCAGTTTCGCCTGCTTTAATTGCAATAGCCTTCTCTAGGTTATCAACGACTGTGCGATGCTCAACTGCTTCTGCCTCAGTGTCGTAATGTGTAACTGGACGAGTGCCTACGCTCACACAAGCATTCTCAATCAACTGGTCAGCATAAGGATCGTCTTCGTTCTTCTTTGCTTCAATCTGCTGTTGCAATCTTTCAAGTTCTGAGCTATGCTTGATTGCTTCTGCCTCAGTCTTGTAATGCGTTGTTGGTTTCTCGCCCAAAACGAAAACAGAATTTTTATTTTTTTCTAGAGAGTTTTGGGTTTGGGCAAGTTCTTCAACTGCACTTGCAAGAAGTTCACGTTTGCTGTTGATTACCTGCGTATGATTCTCATCATGGAAGTCTTGACCACAAGCATAGCACTTGTTTTCTTCAAGGGTCTTGATTTCTTGTTCAAGCTTATCAACAAGTGCCTGATCCTTCTTCAAAGAAGACTCAAGCGTTGTAATGGTCTTGTTTATATTTGCAAGCTCTAGTTTGTTAGCCTCATAGACCTTAAGATCATAGTGTGATTGCAATTCGGCTGTGATATCAATATGGCTTAATGTGTCATACTGAACCTGCAACGCGGCAACATCACTATCAAGCTTTTGCTTCCAAGCAGTCTGGCGAGCTAAGATAGCTTCATAGCGTTCCTGCTTTTGCTTCAATTCAAGATAGATTGCTAAATCTTTGTGCGCTTGAAGTTCGGCTTCAATGTCAATCTTACTAAGCTCATCGTAATCAAGTACAAGCTTGTTCAATGATTCGTCGTGCTGCTTCTGCCACAATCTCTGACGGCGCTTGAGACCATCAATCTGTTCTTGAACACGACTATTAGCTTCTTCAACTGCTCTGTTTCTGAATTCTTCTTGCTGAATAGCGTCCTTGTTCAACCTAATCTTTTCTTTGATCAAGTCTGCCTTTTCAGATAGCAATGTGATACCAAGCAACTGTTCAATGACATTGCGCTGATCATTGGCTCTCATTGACAAGAATGGTTCACTATAGGTATTGAGAGCAACGATATGTTTAAACATATCACTACTCATACCAATAGCATGTTCAATTGCTAACTGAGTTTCTTTGTTTTCGCCTTGAGCTTCGTTTTTATCTTCTTTATTATTTTGTAAACTGTTGTTTACGTAGAAGCGAAGAACATTGGGCTTTCTGCCGCGCTCAATCTTATATTCAGTACCGTTCACGCTAAACTCTAGCGTGACCATCATACCCTTAGCGTTAGTACGATTGATCAAATTGTCCTTACGAATCTGATTGATAGGGTTACCAAACAATACATAGCTCAAGCCTTGAATTAGTGTAGTCTTACCAGTACCATTTCTAGCACCGTCACCACCTAAGTCAAGGTTCTCACCTAGAATAAGTGTAAGTTCTTTACTGTCAAAGTTTACTGCTTGTGTTACTGCACCAATACTAAGAAAGTTTCGTAGGGTAATGTTCTTTAATGCAACGCTCATAGGTTTCTATAAATCTCTAACAATACTTTTGGATCAAAGAAGTCGCTCTCAATAGCAGAAATTTGATCAATAATAATCTGGTCAACACTTTCAAAGTTTACTTCACCTGGGGCTAAGTCTTGACTGTGTTGGTCTAGCTTCATCGGGATAAGTGACATTTCTCGTATGTTGTGCTTTGGAATCAATGTCTCACGAATGAAGTTAGCTTCTTCGTATGAGATATCAATATCAAGATGCACTCTAACACTACTCTTAGGAAGAAGCAAGCCCTCTGGGTTATCTAGTATGTCGCTAAGCTTATAGACACGAAACAACGGTTGCCCAGGCCATGCGTGAAACTCAGGGTCTTCACCCCATTCAAGAATCATCATGCCTCTTTGATCGTCACCTGCGTCTGCATAATTATGAGGGAAAGCGTTTCCGATGTACCAAATGTTGTTACGTGCTTGACGCTTGTGGAAGTGACCGCTGAATACTTTCTCAAAGCCAACTAAGTCATTGTCGCTCACATCACCGTGATCGGGCATCTGAACCATAGCATTCATGTAGAATGCAGGAAGCTCAAAGTGACCAAACAAATACTTACCTGATAGCTTAGCCAGCTTCTTATGATCTTCACCGACTAACCAAGGAGCAATGACTACCTCATCTTGAATGAACCAGTCATTCACGATTGTTACATTAGGTAGATGCTTTGCCCATTCAACGCTATGAACATCACGCTTGTCTCTATAATAGAGGTCGTGATTGCCCGGAATGAAGTAGACATGATCAAAGCTGTTGTTTAGTTTTTCTAAAGCACGAAGACCAAACTGCATAGTTTGAATATTGATACTTGCTCTGTGGTGATTGTAATCACCTAAGAAAAAGCAAGTTTCGCAATTTTCTTCTTTTGCCTTCTGAATAAACCAATCAACAAAGTCTGAACAATCTTGGTTATGTTGTACACTGTTAGACTTAAGCCCAAAGTGAATGTCAGTGAAGACTGCCGCCTTCTTAAATAAATTAGCCATAGTTACGTTATAGTTCCACTAATAGAAAAAAGCAACGAATTAGGTTACCTTAATCAGGTAACTGCATTTTCATGTCTTTCATCTGTCTGCTAAAGCTTGGGTTGAATCCATTCATTTCTAAAATATCGTCACGAATGTTTTGATTGCGCTTTTCGGTATTCAATACACGACAGAAGCTATTAGTAATAGCGGCGGTGTAGTATGCGAATGGGTTAGCACTCTTTGCTTCGTTGAACCTAAGCCCAACATATGTTAGTTGCAACACAGCACTAGCCTTCATTTCATCATTATACGTATAGCCGCGCCAGTTAAACTTCATGGCATACTTCTCACAAAGCATCATGTACATTCTAGCAAGCTTGTTAGTAATCTGTCCATGCTCTTTGCTAAAATGCCCGTTCTCCATACCACCTACCCAGTGGCTTTTGCCAACACAGTTGAAGGTATTGGTCTCGTCAAGCTTGTAATGCTGGAAGGGAGGGAAGTTGACCTTTACGTGAACCATATCGTCAACTGCTTTCTTGGTTGACTTGTCTTCTAGGTCTGAAAAGTCTTCGTCATCATCGTCATCAAAGATGAAGATTTCTTTGGCCGACTTCTTCTTTACTGTTTTTCTGGGCTGCTTTTGTGCAACTGGTACATGCTCCCATGTCATGACTCTAAAGATTAGGTCAGTAACACTAATGTCTTCTGCTAGAACCTTTTCGCCTGTTTCTTGAGTCAGTCTGGTTGCTCTAGTTTCTTTGGCTTGTTGAATCTGTTCAGGCTTCAATGCATATTCTAAACTAGTTGTTAATTCGCTCTCAGGCATATCAATGATAATGTCATATCTGTGATATTCTGGTTCTATGAAAGAACAATATGAATTTTTACTTGTATGGATTTCTTTTAAAATGTCTTTGTTATTTAGGTAGTTGATTTTTTTTGGTTTGACTGCCATAGTTATTCCTATTCGTAGAGATGAGTATACTACACTGTTGTAAAAATGCAACAGTTTAGGGTAAAAAATCACCAAATTTTGAGCGATAAATACATGTAGAGTAGTGTATTTATCAAGGGAAATTTATGGCTAACACAGTTTCATTATCCGGTCCTATAGGAAGCAGCATGACGCTGCGATTTGGTTCAACCGGTCGTTATACCGTTACTGTTACTGATCCTGAATACCCTACCGGCGGATATAGCGGACCATTAGAGCCTGCCCAACTACAAGAAAGTATTCTTGAAACTCGTAGATTTATTGCGAGTTCGAATAGACTCATCCAATCATTCAATGAGGAAATTCGTCAGGTACAACAAGATACCCGTTATTCTCCTGAAGTAATAGAAAAAACGGTCAGACAACTGCAGGCATCAATAGCGCAAGAAGAAGATAAAAAAAACAACTTTGCTCGCTCAATAACTATCGCTCAATATTTATTGAGTAATAGTACCGCACTGAGAGCTAGATTAGATGCTGCACAAGCTTCTACTACCCCGAATACTAGTCAGCCGAACGCAGGCAACACAGCACCAGCGACGATAGCTGCAAATACTACCCCTACGACTACCGCAACCGGCACTACTCGCCCAGCAACTACAACGGCACCAACCACTGCTGCAACAGCACCAACGGCACCTAACCCAGTCACTGCGCCACCTACGACAACTAACCCTAGTAATTCACTGCCTTTAGGAGACGAGATTGATGACATTTATGATCCTAATCTAACACCTGAACAAATTGCTTCGCTGAGTCCCGGTGACCGTCGTGCAAGAGAAAACTTCCTCACTGAGGAGGCAGGAGGAACGCCCGACACAAGAGGGTTAGGAGAAGTTGAAGCAGATGGTACTATCGTTGTTACTGCTTCTCGCCCAATCACTGATTGGAGAGTTAAACTCTCGCTTGCCCCCGAATCCAAATATCTTTATAATGCCATTCCCGATACTGGCCCGGGCAGCGACCCCAATGATACTAGTGCAGCAGGAATACTAGCGCCATTAAAAGCAACTGATGGGGTAATTTTCCCCTATACTCCACAAATCTCAGTTAACTACGCTGCTAACTATGAACAGTCTACTATTATTCACAGTAATTACAAAGTATACCAATATTCAAATAGTTCGGTAGACAACATAACAATCACATGCGACTTCACCGCACAGGACACTAGAGAAGCAAATTATCTTCTAGCAGTAATTCACTTTTTTAGAACAGTCACAAAAATGTTTTTTGGACAGGACACCAATCCAAGAGCCGGAACTCCGCCCCCCTTGTGTTATTTGAAAGGTATGGGCAACTACCAATTTTCAAATCATCCGCTAGCGGTGACTGGATTTAACTATAATTTGCCCAATGATGTAGACTATATTAAAACTGTAGGGCCAACGATAACTGGTCTACCGCTTCCCTCACCGCCACTTAGTGCTAGTAGACTGCCGGACAATATTACACCGGGCGGACGCCCTGCCCCACCCAATTTTACGCAACAGGCACTGTCCCCGCAAGAAAATAACACAGTGACATGGGTTCCTACGAGAATACAGCTTTCAATCACTGCTATACCGATCATTAGTAGAAATCAAATGTCTAAGGTGTTTAGTCTTAAAAATTATGCAACTGGATCATTGCTGGATGGAAGAAATAATTCAAATGGAGGATTTTGGTAATGGCTACAACAAACCAAACAATTTATGGAAGATCAAGTCCATACTTTAATACTCCTATTGTAAAAACCAAATTTTTAGATGTATTACAGTATAGACCTATACCTTTTAACCCTACTGATGTATTCATGACTATTACACAAGTTTATGAATACAGGCCTGACTTATTGGCATTTGACTTGTACAATAACAGTAAGTTATGGTGGGTATTCGCTGCAAGAAATCCTAATCTACTAGGACCCGATCCGTACTTTAATTTTAAAGCGGGACTAGGTATATATATACCTACGCAAGATACGTTACAGGCGGTATTAGGAATTTAATTTATGGCAACTTTATCGGAAGCACTTAACACCGAACGGGAAATTTTAAATGTCTATAGAACATTTTTACCTAGACTGAGAGCATTAATTGATCAGGTTAAGGCGATTGACCCTTCTGCATCTGATGCATCTCAAAGATTAGATGCTTTGGATGCTCAATACCTTGCTTTTAATAGAGAGATACGAGCCGCGTTGGATCCGTTAGACGCATTAGCAAGATCACAATTTGATACCCTAAGCGAAGCAGATAAAATTGCAGTAAATCAATCGCAGGTGCGTAGAGACACAGTTCAAGGCTCAATCCAATATTCGGAATTGCGTGAAGAATTCTTAGCACAGTCTGATATTAAATTTAACCAAATAGAACGCGCCGCATCGCCGCCGGCAACTCCTACAATTGATAATACCGCTGCACCAGCTAATGCTGCCCCCACCAGTACTAATACTTTAGCAGGCCCGGCAAGCGATGACAGCGGCGCACAAGAAACGGTAACTACTGGCAGTGAAACTCCTGTTACTACCGACACAACTTTACCAACCGTCGATGGTAATAATGCTGAAGAAGTAGATACTAACGCTCCTGACAATTCTGAACGAGAAGGAGAAGAATCTACTAATGATTTAGGCGCACCTGGCGAACCCCCGTATGAAAATGAAGGGTTCAAATCAGTTGAGAATGAACAGAATTCTAGACCAGGCAAGAGATTAAACAATCCACTATCTTACTTGTCAAGTTACACTTATCAGCTTAGTTTGTATATGATTTCTCCTGATGGTTATGAAGCTTTTATTGCCTCAGGTAGAAAAAATATATTTGCCTTTAGCGATCTTGATCCTATTCAAGCCGCAACCGCAGCAGCAGATAATCGTCTAGACGGCGTATATCTAGTAGCACAAAGCGCAGGTATGGGAAAGCCAGAATACAGAGCTAACGGATTTGATTTAGATTATTATATAGATAATCTCAGTTTTGAAGCAATTATTGCTCAAAAAGAAAATGATGGTCCGGTTGCTAATACCGCATATAGATTTAAGATTGTAGAACCATATGGATTTTCGTTCGTCACTAAACTTCGCCGAGCGCAAGAAGAAATAATCAACAAAAATAACGGTAGAGAAACAGTAAGCTATCTATCGGGAAGTAATAATAACCCTACCAAAATGTTTTATATATTGGGTATACGTTTTTACGGCTATGATGAAGAAGGTAATCAAGTGTCCGGCGACAGTGTATTTGACGGTACTTCAATTGATCCCAACGCCGGGCCAGGTGGAGCATTGTTTGAGACATTTTATGATATCGTTATTACTGAATTTAAATTCAAAATTGATGGCAATGCAACCACTTACGACATTCGGGCCGAGACAGCTAGTATATCGTCATCAATTAACCAAACAAAAGGCATAGTTCCTGACAATAAAAATGTGTATGGTACAACTGTTAGGGATATGTTTTCAGGGCCAAACGGTTTGCTAACTCAATTAAACAAGGATCAAAAAGCTTTGTTGGATAATGAGACAATAGAACATCCCATTACATATAGAATTCAGTGGTTAGGTTCTGGCGGAAGAAATATTGCATTGTCTAGAATGAATACTCCTAACAAAACGAGTAAGAGTAATCAGGCAGGGGCAGGGGCAGAGAATACTGCACAATCAAATGAAGCCACTGCTGCTAGAGCAGCACCTAATAAGAATCGGATAGAACACAAAGTATCTGGCGGTAGCCCTATAGTTCAAGAACTAGAGCAAATAATAGTTCAAAGCACCTACTTAACAGATGCTATGTCTGTAAATTACACAGACGCACCAGAATCTGATTCGGAATCATCAACTCCGGAATCCGTAGAAGGTGCCGGCCGACAAATTGCTTGGTTCAGCGTGAGTCCACAAATTAGTAATATTAGGTGGGATAGAAAAAGAAAAGACTGGGCATACGATATTACCTATGTTATTCAACAATATCTTATTCCGCAAATTGAAAATCCGTATGTAGTAAACAACACCTCATACTATGGCCCGCATAAAAGATATGAATACTGGTATACTGGTAAAAATACAGAAATACTTGGCTATGAACAAGTAATTAATAATCAATATTTCGTGTCATTACTAACTAACCCAGAAAATAGTGGCAATTCTGGTGGTAATAGTTCTAATAACGATGGACAAGGCGCCAAAAATGCAGTAAATACTCAATCAAATGGTAATAAGTCAGGAGGACAAGGTACTCCTAGTCTAGAAGCAGGAAATAGTTTTAGAACAAGCTTATATGATCCAGAAAGTTTTGCTAAAGCTAAAATTCAAATATTAGGAGATCCGGACTTTTTAATACACGATACTGTTTCTGGTACTTTAGGAGGAGGAAGAAACTTACAGCAGGCCTATAGTAAATTTTATGAGGCAAACGGGACCACTGTTAATCCTACGTCTGGACAAGTATTCGTTGAAATTGACTTTAAGGAAGCAGTTGACTATTCTCGTAACGGGTTGTTTATAGATGATTTAAGTGAGTTGGGTATTCCTCCTGTTGAAGGAGCCCCGGGAACTTTGGCGATTAATGATAGCATTGAGTTTTGGAGATATCCGGAGGGCTGGGCAGAAAGAATCAGAGGAGTAAGTTATCAAGTTCTTACAGTAACAAGTACTTTCCAAAACGGAGCCTTCAAGCAAACTATTAACGCAGTCATTAACCCACTCGCAGCAAAGGATGCAGCAGACAAACAAACTCAAGAAGAAGAGGGTCTTACCAATTCCAACGATAATCAAACTGGAAATGCAAGTCCAACAACTGCGAATACCACAACACCTACAGGAACCCCGACGGATCGGGAAGCATTAGATATCGCTGCTGCATCACTTTTCACGCGTGGACCATTTGCTGATGGTTACCGACTTGGTCCAACATCATAAAGAGATATGAAATATGCCTATTGACACAACCAAACAAAAAGGTCCTGTTAAAAGCTCTAGACCAGAATCTGGCGGAGCTAATGTAAAGAACTATCCAATTATTGGTGTTGTTAAGGACAATATTGATCCTACTAGAGCAGGAAGAATCAAGGTAGCACTACAAGATGGTAAGGGTGCTGTTGATCCTGACTCTGCTGGCAACTGGGTAACTGTTCAATATTTGTCTACGTTCTTTGGAACGATCGGTTCCAGCTCAGGAGAAGGTGCTGAGGATTATGGATCATATAAAAACAATCCTACCTCATATGGTCAATGGCAAGCTCCGCCTGATATCGGGACTAAAGTAGTCTGTATATTTGTCAACGGTGATCTTAACGCCGGGTATTATATTGGTGCTATTCCAGAGCCTGAAGCGTTACAGATGGTTCCTGCAATTGGCGCCAGCGACAAAGTAACATTAAATCAAGGTGAAGCTGACGGGTTTGGTGGTGCAACTAGATTACCGGTTACTAACCTAAATACGAATAACAAAGATAAAGCAGACAGTAATCAATTCTTAGATACTCCTCGCCCGGTTCACAGCTATTCAGCTAGTGTAATGAGCCAACAAGGTATCATTCGTGATCCTGTAAGAGGGCCAATCTCATCCAGCGCAAGCAGAGAGACGGTAAGTAGAGTAGGCTGGGGTGTAGCTACACCGGGAAGACCCATATATCAAGGAGGATATGATGACTCAACTCTTCCTGAAAACTTATCAGGAGAAAAAGCGCAAGAGTTAAAAGTAATTTCTAGACGAGGCGGACACAGCATCGTTATGGATGACGGTGACGTTATTGGCCGCGATCAACTCGTTCGCATTCGCACAGCTTTAGGCCATCAAATCTTAATGAGTGATGATGGACAAACATTGATGATTCTTCATAGCAATGGTCAGAGCTATGTTGAATTAGGCAAAGAAGGTACAGTTGATATCTATTCAACTAACAGTATTAACATGCGTACTCAGGGTGATTTTAATATTCACGCTGATCGCCATGTTAATATTCACGCAATGGAAAACTTGAATATTCAAGCTAAGAATATTCATACAAACAGTGAAGAAGAAACTAAATCACGAGCAGGAAAAGATTATAGAATTGAGGCATTAAACAACTTTACTGTTAAGGCTGGTGCAGCATTTGCAGCTAGCAGTGGCGGCGAAGCTAGCATGGTTGCCGGTGGACAAGCATTCGTTAATGGTAGCAAAGTAAATCTCAATTCAGGAAGTCCAGGATTGACCCCAGCAACAGTACCCATCATATCTCTCGTTGCACAAACAGATACCCTGTTTGATGAAGGGAAGGGCTGGGCTGCCGCCCCAGGCAAACTATTAAGTATCGCATCAAGAGCTCCTGCACACTTCCCGTGGGCAAATGCAGGTATGGGAGTTGATGTTAAAACTTCAGGTAACGCTAGTGATAACTTACCCAAAGCTCCATCTAACGCCGTTCAGAATGTGAATGCCGCTGCTGCCGCTAGCGGAGCAACACCACCAAACACCGCAACTGTTGCTTCAGTCCCTGCAACAAATTCAGTATCTCCTGCAATGGATAAAAATACAACAGGTGCAGTATTGGGAGCTGTTGCAACAACTGCGGCTACTGGGGTAACTGCACCTGCTGTAGCTGGCGGCGCAGCAATTATTCCAACAAGTGCAGGCGCAAAAGCCTCAGGATTAATTGGAGCAATTAATCAGGTAGCGGGCAATATTAATACTGCTATCGGACAGGTAAATCAAGTTGTATCCACTGCAAGCTCGGTAGTAAATCAAGTCTCTACTTCTGTAACGCAGTCTGCGGTTGCGGTTGGCTCTTTTGCTCAAACACCTCAACAGCTAACTCAGTCAGGAATATTAAAGCCCGGTTCATCCAATCTTATTAATGGTTTGGCTAGCGCAGGAAAGAGCATTATCAATAGTGTTCCTGACTCACTGTTTACTGGAAAAGCAGGAGCCGAAAATGTTACTGCACTAGCAACAAATGTTGTAGCACAGGCTCAATCTGCGGTAACTGTAATGCAGTCTGCACAAAAAGCATTAGGTGATGCAGGAATATTAACTGGTAAGGAATCATCCACCCAAACAGCTGGACTTGTCACCGCTACAGCTACCGCTGGAATAGAACAAACTATTAGTGTAGTTAAGCAAGCTGCAAGCACAACCACATCGCTAGTAAATAATGTAACTAACATATCAAGTAGTTTAACTCAGACCACAAACTCAGTCACCGGCGCAGTGAACAGTGCAATCAGCACCGCAACATCACTTACAGGATCAATCACCGGGGGAATAAATTCTGCAACTAATGCAGTAGGTCAATTACAAAATACTGCAAATCAAGTTTCCGGTGCGTTAGACAAAGCTAGCTCAGTGTTGAATTCAATTGGTGCAGGTAATGAAGCAGCTAATTTGGCTAATAGCTTAGGTGGATTGGGCGGAATCGCAAATGCACTTAAGGGAATGGGTGAAGGCGGCCCATCGGTATCGCTAACCGGATTACTCGATTCCGTTAAGGGCATAGCAGGATCAGCATATAGTGCTATATTAGACAGCTTCCCTAAATTAGAGCCAAACGTTCCGCAATATCTTTCTGATTTTGCTAAGCAGGCAGCAACTAAAGCAGCAGTTACCGAAAGTACTGTCCCCGGTTCACCAGCACCTGGCGCGACAAATCTTGAAAACAGATTATCCACTATTGCTCAAAACTTGACCGGTGATTTGGCACCAATTGGCGAAGGGTTGGCAAGTACAGTAAACAACACTGTAGCAGGAATAACCGGCTCACTACAAAATACTATTAATCAAGTGACTGAAGGAGCAACCAATATATTATCAGGCAACACGCCATCTACTGTAACATTGACTTCTCTAACCGACACATTATCGCAAGCATCCACATTTGTTAATAATGTATCTGGAGTCACCAATACTACTACCAACTTGATTAATCAGGTAACGGGCGTTGCCGGCGATGCTTCTAGGGTACTCGCTAATGTAAATAATGCAGTAAATGAAGTAAATGGTTTGTCAGGTGCTGCACAAACATTGCAGAGTGGATTGACCAGTCTTGCAAATGCGGCTAAGTCAGTACAAGCAGGTGGCGGTTCTGCTAAGGCATCTACTCTTGCTAGTGGAATAAACAATCTACCGGGCGGAATTAAATCGGTATCATCATTGTTGGATAAAGCGTCCGGCGCAGTCAACATGGTTCCGGGCACTGGTCAGTTGTCTGGACTATTGCAAAATGCACAGACGCAAGTGTTGAACGGATTATCTACTGTTAATAATGTATTGAACGACATTAACAATATTACTAATAAAGCTGGCGGACTAAGCTCACTAATAGCATCAAAGCTTCCTCTAGGCGAAGCTTCGCAGATGTTGTCAGCATTGTCAGCATTAGGGTCAGGCGGTCCAAGTCCTATTAGACTTCCTGAGTTGGGTGTGAATACTCTTAACAGAGCTTCGCTCACTGCACAGATCAATAACATTATCGGTGACTTAGGCATACCAAAACCCAACTTGTTGGGTGAGGTATTATCAACTGTTGTTATGGCTATTGAGAAAAGAGAATTGGAACTCAGAAAAGAGAGACAGCGAATTCAAGAACAACTTGATATTGCTGAAGCTGAAGAAATTAAGGCAGGAAATGAATTTGTTGACGCATTTAATACCCTTCCGGAAGGCGATCCAACCATTGCTGCACTAGAAAAGAAATATAACGAAGCTAGAGCTAAAACTGAAAAACTAGTCAGAGAATTAGCCAATGTGGGTAAAAGAGTCAAAGAAACTACCGAGGCTAAAACAGCACCTCCGGACCCTGCAACAGCTCCTGCTCCACAACCCACATTAGCATTGAACACAACACAAGTCAACAATAACATTGGGTTTGGATGAGCTAAATATTGATAGAGGATAACACATGGCAACTTACTTGGGATTCAGCACGCAAAATGCATGTCAACCAAAAACGACGAACGCTACATCAGGCAGTGCAGGCGGCCCGGGCGGAATTCGCACAGGTATTAATTGGGGTAAAAAATACAGTTTAGTAGACAATGATCTAGTAATACAAGATTTTATTAACGCTCTCAACATACGAAGAGGGACTAAAGTAGGTCAGCCTGGCTATGGAACTATATTGTGGGACTTATTGTTTGAACAAAACGTAGCACAAGTTCAAGATGACATTGAAAATGAAGTAAGAAGAATCGCTAGACAAGATCCTAGAATGGTGTTCAACATGGTTAGGTCTTATCCATATGAAAACGGAATTCTGATAGAAATTCAGATGGCTGTACAACCCATAAACCAGCCTGTAGTTATTAAAGTAAACGTGAATATTCAAGAGAGTACAGCCACTTTAGTATAAAACACGGTTTTTTTCTATGATAAATATATTATCAATAGAGAGAAACTATGGCAACAAGTTCAAGACAATCAGCACTATTTGGCCTTAACGACTGGAAGACTATTTACCAGACGTTCAACCAAGCAGACTTTCGTAGTTATGACTATGAAACACTACGCAAAGCGTTTATAGATTACCTTCAGGTATATTATCCTGAAACTTTCAATGATTATGTTGAATCTAGTGAATTTGTTGCCTTACTAGATGTAATCGCCTTTATGGGACAGGGTCTTGCATTCCGTAATGACCTAAACGCTCGTGAAAACTTTATTGATACTGCTGAACGTAGAGATAGTGTTGTTAAGCTTGCTAATCTTGTGAGCTACACCCCAAAAAGAAATATTGCTGGTCAAGGCTATCTCAAAGTAACTAGCATTAGCACTACCCAAAACATTACTGACATTAATGGTTTAAATCTAAGCAATGTTCCTGTATTATGGAACGACCCTGCTAATCCTAATTGGCTAGAGCAGTTCAACACAATTATTAACGCTGCATTGATCAATACACAAAGAATTGGGCGCCCCGGTAACGTTAGTGAAATCTCTGGCATAACAACCAATGAATATAGCATACAGATTGCTCCCAATGCACTACCTATCGTCCCATTCAATGCAACAGTCAACAACACCAACATGAACTTTGAATTGTGCAGTGTCACTAGCATAGACGAAGATTATGTTTATGAAATTCCACCTGCGCCATCTGGCCGTTTCAACATGTTATATCGTAACGACAAGTTAGGGTTCGGAAGTCCTGACACTGGATTCTTTTTCTACTTCAAGCAGGGAAGCCTACAGACATTTGACTTTGCATTACAACAACAAATTGCAAACCAAACCATTAACATTGATATTCAGGGAATTAACAATACTGACACTTGGCTGTACAAAATCAATCAAGATCGTTCTAGAGATTTGTGGAGAAAAGTTGAAAACGTATACGCTGATGCCTACCTACAAAACGAAAGTTCAGCTAGACAAATCTTTTCTGTAAGCTCACGTTTCAACGACCAAGTAACTTATGTGTTCGGTGATGGAGTATTTTCTGAAATACCTGTAGGAAACTTTAGAGCATATGTTCGTGCAGGTAACGCACTCACTTACACAATTTATCCTACAGACATGAACGGTTTATCTGTGGCGTTTACTTACATATCACGATTGGGTAGAGCAGAAACTTTGACATTAGGATTGTCACTAACTCAAACTGTGACTACTGCACAAGCTAGAGAATCAATCGCTGAAATTAAGCAACGTGCCCCTACTCGCTACTATACACAGAATCGTATGGTAAATGGCGAAGATTATAATAACTTCCCATATACACTGTATAGTTCAATTATTAAGAGTAAGGCAATCAATCGTTCAAGCATTGGCGTGAGTAAGAACTTAGACTTACTTGACCCAACTGGTAAGTATAGCAGCACAAACAGTTTCGGTTCTGACGGCGCATTATATCAAGATGACACTGATGGATTCTTGAATCTTACGATCAATAACACCAGCGATATTATTGCATTCTTTACAAATACATTAGCAAGTGTATTGTCGTTGAATCGTGCAAGCCAATATTATATTCAAAATTATCCTCGCTATGATGTTAATACTAGTACTGGCGATGGAGTAGTATATTGGAAGACTAGCTCAGTAGATACTAGCAGTGAATCAGGGTATGTATATAATGTTTCTGGTAGTTTAGAAACTCCGATTAATGTTGGTACATTCAATACTAATAATTTAAAGTATCTAACGACTGGCGCTATTGTAAAGTTCAATGCCCCTGCAGGTTTTTACTTTGACAGTGATAACAGATTGAAAGCGGGAATCCCGGGACCTAGTGATAGCACATTTATTTGGACTACTATTCTCAATGTCGTGGGCGATGGATCAAACAATGGCGAAGGTAGCTTTGCAAATGGTTCAGGGCCTATTGTAGTCAGTGGGTATGTTCCCGATGGAGTTGTTCTTACTCAAATTATTCCAGTGTTTGGCAACAACATCCCCGCTAGCGTAATTCAAGAATGCTTGATCAGAATGGAATTGAATCAAGATTTCACATTAGTATTTGACAATTCATTAATGATCAACCAGAATAGATGGAGCATCAAGAAATTCACTGATCCAAATTGGTTCGTGAAATTCACTAGCGTTGGACTTAACAGATATTCTATTACATACAGGTCACTAACATATTATTTTGCCAGTGTTGCTGATACTCGTTTTACTTTTGCTAAAAACGAATTAGTCTATGATCCATTTAGCGGTAAAATTATTCAAGACTTTATTAATGTATTAGGAATTAACGCACTTCCTAATAATACTACACCGTTGGGTAAAGATACTAAAGTTAACATCTTAGGACAGACTGTTGAAAGCGACGGCTACGTAAATGACTTCCAAGTAGAAGTTGCAGCCACAGACGTAAACAACCGTCAATTGATTTTGAATCCAGACTTCTTTAATGAAATTACTGGATATGTCAGTGGAGGTTCCAATATTGGAATCTATACATTCTTTGAGACTGTACAAGACCCTATCAATTTAACACGCCAGTATTTGATACCCACAAGTAGTGTTATGTCACAGTATCCAACACAGACTCAAATTGAGCTTGTGAAGTATGATTATCCTCTTGGACAATTATTCTATGCATACGGTGAAAATAAATTCTACAAAACTGTACAGGATCAAACTGTAACAGTTCCATTCTACTATTTGGTTGAGCAATTGCAGTATAGTGTTAAGCCCGGTCGTCAAGGATTAAGTTATCAGTATCGCCATAACTCAAACAATACAAATAGAATTGATCCAGTTACAACTAATATTATTGATTTGTATGTGGTTACTCAGAGCTATTATACTGCATATCAAAACTATATTGTTGACAGTACTAATACTATTCCTGAGCCAAATAGACCTACTTTAACTGAACTTACACAAGAATACAATCAAGTGCAAAACTATAAAATGTTGTCGGATTCCGTAATATTAAATAGTGTTGAGTTCAAGCCATTGTTTGGACCTAAAGCTGACCCAGCGTTGCAAGCAACGATCAAAGTAGTAAAGGTAAGTAAAGTTAATGCTAGTGACAGTGAAATTAGAAGTGCAGTGTTGGCTGCAATGAACAATTATTTCAACATTAATAATTGGGACTTTGGTGACACATTCTATTTCTCAGAGCTTAGCGCATATCTACATGCTGAATGCGGAGACCTGATCAGTTCCGCAGTGTTAGTACCAAATGATCCTACCATGAGTTTTGGAGACTTATATGAAATAAAGTGCAGACCATATGAAATCTTTGTCAACGCTGCTACAGCAAATGATGTATTAGTTGTACCGGCACTCACTCCCGATGAATTACAAATAAGATAAGTAGATACATGGCTAGAGTAAGAACATTAAATTTCCTTCCGGAAATATTTCAGACCCCCACTAACGCTGAATTTTTAGCAGCGACCCTGGACCAAATTGTTAGTAATCCAGTAACAGCTAAAGTTCAAGGCTATGTTGGTAGTAGATTTGGACCGGGTATAAATGCGCTTGATTATTATGTCACCGAGCCTACCAAAGTTCGCACAGACTATCAATTAGAACCCGGGGTAGTATTCACTAAGCCTGGTGAAAGCGTTGCACGAGACTTCATTACATACCCTGGCATTGTTGACTCACTAAAAATCAGCGGTGCAGTAACTAATAATAATGATCGTTTGTTCCAAAGCCAGTTCTATTCATGGGATAGCTTTACGAATCTAGACAAGCTTGTGAACTATCACGAGTACTACTGGATTCCAGCCGGTCCTCCTGCTGTTACAGTTTCTAACTCAGTAGTCTTTACAAACGAAGATTATCTAGTAACTGATTTTGCTAATAATTACGAAATCTCAGAAGTAGGTTCTCAGATTGATTTAGGATCAAACCCAACACTATCTCTATTGCGTGGCGGCACGTACACGTTTACGGTAAATCAAGATAGTCAGTTTTGGATTCAGACTGAACCTGGCACTAGCGGCTTTGAAGCAACTCAGCCCAATATTCCTACTAGAGAAGTGTTTGGTGTTTCAAACAACGGCGAGAATAATGGCACAGTAACGTTTGTTGTACCACAAAAGAATGCACAAGATCAATATATTTTCCCCGGCAACAATGTTGTTGACGTAGTTTCTACATTACCATTCAGTCAGGTAAATGGTCAAAGACTCTATACTATCACTGATCCTGCAACCGGAATCACCTATCCCGGATTACAAGAAATTGATGGTGTATCTGGGTTAAATGGATTGCGTGTAATGTTTTACGACACTGGCGCAGTCGATGAAATTGGATATATCTCATCTTACTATGATGAAACATTCTATGACGTAAACGATCCATTCTTTACTAACCCTGCAACAGTAGTTGTTGCTAGCACTAGCGCAGTCAATAATGCATTGACCGTAGATACAGGATATTCAACTGGACCATTAATATTAAATCAGACTATTACAATTTCTGGGACTCCGATGGGAGGTCTTGTACCGGGTCAGGTATATTTTGTTAAAGAAATCTTGAGTTCAACAGAGTTTACTGTTTCAGAAAGCATTGAGGGTGCGACTGTAACATTGTCCACTCAGAGTGGCGTAGACATGGTCGTGAATATCAATCAGGGTCAGTTTGAGCAGGGCTTCTATTCTACAGTAAACGAGAACTTCTATAGAATTCAATTAGTAGGAGATCCTAACAATCCTGTACTAAGATTAATTCCAGATGGATCTATCCCTAACAATCAAAACATCGTTCCTCAGTTTGGTGTTCAGTGGATTAATCGTCCATTCTATCGCAATACACTGGGAGTAATCTCACTAGTACCTCAGATTACAGCGCCGAAAGATATTCTATACTATCAAGATGGTTCTAACCCCAACAAAGTTGGCATCTTGAAAATTATTGAAAATAATGGTAAAGATTATCTAGATGTTGATACGGAAATTTTAGGTAAGATTAACTATACTTCTCCAAATGGTGTTGCATTTACAAATGGCTTAAAAGTTAGCTTTGACGGAAACGTGTTTCCTGTTAGCTATCGCCGCGGCGAATACTACGTAGAAGGTGTTGGCACCGGAATTGAATTAATTTCCGTAGAAGATTTAATTTGCCCTGAAGGATTTACTATTGGTGACTATATACCTTGGGATTCTTTGGGCTTTGATATCGGTAACTATGACATTAATTTATTCTTGCCTATTGAACAAGATTATATCACTATTGCTAGAAACAGCATAAGCAGAAATGCATGGTCTAGAAGCAATCGTTGGTTCCATATTGATGTTATTAACGCTACTGCAAGCTATAATAAAAATCCTGCAATATTAACAGAGTTTGCAACACAGGAAAATAAAGCTAAAAGACCTATCATTGAGTTTTATCCAAACCTAAGATTGTATAACGGTGGCTCAGTAGGTAAAAGAGCAGTAGATTTCTTTGACACTAGAGAACCAGATGCACTCACTAACGTTGCTGGACTATACAATTATTATCCCGACGTTGAGACGTATACTACAAACACTGCGGTAGTTGCTCCTACCCCGACAACAATTGTTGCAGTAAGTGCAATGCTTGCCGGCGAGACTTATGTAGTTGACACTGCATTTGGCACTTTGCAGCCTGTTTGGAATACGCTTGCTGGCACTGAGGGCGTTACCTATGTTGACGGTGACGTAATTACTTGCCAGGTAGACGGCAGCACAATTGCTGTTCCTGGCACCGGTCTAGCAAGACTGTTGTATGATCAAACAACGATTGTTGTGCCACTAGACGAAGTTACCGGAACGTTCCAAATCGGGATGTACACTGGCGACACACTAAATCTAGTTCCCGTAAATTCACAAATTATTAACCTTTCAGATGACGGTACGGATCTAACAATAACAGTTAACTGGCCATATCCTCAGGATCTAGTAGGCGGAACAACTAGCATCGTTGGCACTGATACTACAGCTAGCAACTACGCAGTATTCCCTGGTGCAAGAATCATTTTTGCAAATGATACGGATGCCGAAACAAGCACTACCATTTATGTAGTAGATATCGTAGAATTAGCACCTGGTCAAGAACCGGAAATCGTATTAACTAGAGCAGAAGACGCTACCATTGAGATTGATGAGCAAACTGCAATTTCTAGAGGATATAATTATCAGGGCAAGACATTCTATTATGATGGAATTGAATGGCTAGAAGCTCAGCAAAAAGTTACGGTAAATCAAGCTCCGTTATTTGATGTGTTTGATGACAACGGCATTTCTTTTGGCAACCCAGAAATCTATAACAGTACAACATTTAAGGGAAGCACAATATTTTCATACGGTATTAATCCATTAACCGTTGACGATCCTATTTTAGGCTTCCCAGTGCGCTTTAGCGACATTGGCAATATCGGTGACATTAGCTTTGACGTAACTCTTAACTCAGATACATTTGACTATGTGCGTGGTTTTGAGTCTATCACTCAAAAAGTAAACACCGGTTATGTTCACAACACTACTACACGTACAGAATATCAGAGAGAGTTGGGTTGGCAAACAGCAGTTGCTCCTAGCACGCAGTATCAGATATTCAATTTCAATTATCAAATTGAAAACCCTACATTAGTTTATACGTGCGATGTTCAAGCATTGCCTGACTTATTACCAGACGAGCAGGGCTGGACTAGTGTTCAGGTATACTACAACAATGTTTATCAAGAGCCTAGCAATTATACAATAACCCGCTACGACAATGCAACTAGTATTACATTGATCAATCCGCCCGAAGAAACTACGGTAGTACAAGTTTTGGTATTGAGTGATCAAGTAAGCAACAATGCTTACTACATGACACCTATCAATCTAAACAACAACCCATTCAATGAAGACTTGACAGTTGCAGATTTAGGTGATATCAGAAATCAATACCAAGACATATTTGTAAACGCACCCGGCACGACCGGCAATATCTTTGGTGTAAACAACTTTAGAGATTTAGGCAATCTAGTTCCATATGGAACTAAGATCATTCAAAACAGTGCAAGTCTTGCAATACCCGGTGCATTCCTGCGTAAGTCTAATCACGACTTGTTAAACGCATTGTTGTTCAACAGCCGCGAATACGTAAAGTATAAGCAATTGCTTGTAGATACTGTGCAAAATACTGATTATGTACAACGTTATACTCCTGCTGACATTCTAGACGATGCAATTGAGCAAATTTCTGCTAGCAGAAGTGAAACCAGCGCATTCTTCTGGTCAGACATGTTGCCTAACAAGAGTCCATTCAGAGTCAACACTTACAAGTTTAACAGTAACAATGATGTAACTAGATATCCATTGAGTCAAGTTTATAACTTTGAATCAGCAAATTATAATGGCGTACTAGTTTATCTTAACCGCACCGTTGACAACAACTTAGTGCAGAAGCAATTACTAAGAAATGTTGACTATACAATTAGCACTGATAGTCCCACATTAACTATCACATTAGATTTGGTACCTGGTGACAGCGTTGTAATTAAAGAATACAATCAGACGTACGGTTCATATGTTCCTTATACTCCAAGTAAGTTGGGGCTATATGCACTACACCAGCCTCAGGTAGTATTGGACAGCGACTATACTGTTCCAACATACTTCATTAAAGGTCACGATGGATCATATACGAAGTTGTATGGTGACTATATTCCTGAGCTAGATGTTCTTATTGACTTCAGAGACCAAGCATTGCTTGAGTTTGAAAAGAGAATCTACAATAACGTAAAACTAAGCACCGAAGTTCCTATCAAGTTCTATGATGTACTTCCCGGCTTCTTTAGAAATAGTGACTATAGCTACGATGAATGGCTACAGATGTATTCTGTAAACTTCTTGAATTGGATTGGTCAGAACAGATTAGACTACAAGACTCAGTTCTATAACAGAAACAACGAATTCACATACAACTATACCAACGCACAAAACAAGTTGGATGGCTCCCCTATTAAGCAGGGATATTGGAGAGGTCTATACGAATATCTATATGATACTACTACTCCTAACTTGACCCCTTGGGAAATGCTAGGGTTTGCTGATAAGCCTACGTGGTGGGAAGATCGTTATGGGCCGGCCCCATACACAAGCGACAACCTAGTATTGTGGGGAGACGTTGAAGCAGGTATCGTGTATTCAGAAGATGGCACGTTCACTGTTGTTCCTGAATTAGCAAGACCGGGAATCACTAATATCATTCCTGTTGACACAGCAGGTAATTTGCTCAGCCCATTATTCTCTGTTGTCGGTACTTATAATCCTAGCACTTTCCAGAAAGATTGGAGAGTTGGTGATGATGGTCCCGTTGAATTAAGCTATCGTCGTAGCTCAACATATCCGTTTGACGTAATAAAATTATTCGCATTAACCCGCCCGGCGGAGTTTTACAACTTAGCAGTTGACCTAGACAACTACAAATTTAATGCCGAATTCAATCAGTATTTGGTAAACAATAGAACCCATTTGATTCCTAGCGACATTGAAGTGTATGGTAACGGCACTGCTAAAACTTCCTACATCAACTGGATTGTTGACTATGAAAAGCAATTAGGCATTGACTCAACCGCTAACATCACTAGCTTGCTTGATAACCTAGACGTTAGATTGATCTATCGTTTGGCAGGATACAGTGACAAGACAATGCTTAAGTTCTATGTTGAGAAGGGTTCTCCCAATAGCAACAATGCAGCGTTATTAATTCCTGACGAGAGCTATTCAGTATTACTATATGACAACCAGCCATTTGACAAAATAACATTTTCTAGTGTTATTGTTCAACAAGATGTTGACGGCTATAAAGTATTTGGTAACTCTCAGAACATTGCTTACTTTACGACATACGCCCCGCTTAATAATGGCAATTACGAAGATATTACTGTAATCAACCAAAGAGTTAAAGTAAACAAAGATCATTCAACTCAAGAAGTATTAGTTCCATATGGAACTAAGTTCTATAGCGCCCAAGAAGTAGCTCAGTTTATTATGAGCTATGCTGCATACCTAAATGATAAGGGTATGATTTTTGATAAGATTGAATCTGGCGTAGAGATTAACTGGAATCTTATGGTACAAGAGTTCTTGTACTGGACGCAAACTGGCTGGGATGTAGGTAGCATCATTACATTGAACCCATCCGCAACAGATTTAAATGTCAATAGAGACGGATACATTGTACAGCCACTGACATTGCAGCAGCAAAACTTCATTCTTAATCAGGATCTATATCCGATTCAGCTTAACAACCTATGCGTAAATCGTGATGGGACTTCATTCAGAGTACACACATTGAACGAAGGTGATTCAATGTCTTATGCTCAGTTCAATGTCAGCAACTTTGAGCATGGTATTGTGTTTGATAACACTACCTTGTTCAATGACGTTATCTACAACCTAACAACTGGTCTAAGACAGAATAGAATTACTTTGCGCGGTATGAAGACCGCAGAGTGGAACGGTACAGTAGATACTTGGGGCTTTATTCTAAATCAAGACAACGTTCAAGAATGGGCCCGTGATATCAAGTATCCTAAGGGAATCATTGTAAAGTATAAGAACAAGTATTGGACTGCATTGAGACTCGTAGAACCATCAGCAGTATTCAATGAGCTTGATTGGAAATTGGTAGACTACCAAGATATTCAAAAGGGACTGTTGCCAAATAGTGCAACCCGTTCATATGAAAGCACACTGTACTATAACTGCAACGAAACTAATCTTGAACAAGATGCAGACTTGTTGTCCTTCTCATTGATTGGTTATCGTCCCCGTGATTACCTTGCTCTTGCAGACTTGACAGATGTAACGCAGATCAACGTCTACAAGAACATGATTAAGAACAAGGGTACACGCAATGCTACTCAGGCATTTGATGGTGTAAATCTGCCGCAGGGCGGAATCCAGTACAACGTTTATGAAAACTGGGCTATCAAGAACGGCGAATATGGCGGAGTACTAAATGATAACTTTGTTGAGTTCAGACTTGATCAAAGCGTATTGACCGGCAACCCGAGCATTGTGTCACTTAATAACGGTGTGTATACTCCAGGGGCAATGCAGGAAGTTTCATTGTACGACCTATTCAATTATGGCGATAATGTTACCGATCCTAACATACTAGCCACTGTCAATACCGAAGCAACTGACATTACATATCCTAGCGCAGGTTATGCAAACTTTGATGACGTAAAAATGTCATCATTCTACTATGCAGGATTGCCAAACGCCGTTGATAAGTCAGGTAAGGTAATCCCAATACAGAATTTCTATGTAAGAGACTACTTCTGGTTAGCAAACTTTAAAGAAAAGTGGGGCATCTATACTTGGAATCCAATCGGACAGGTGGTTGCTGCAATCGGTAATGTAAACGGAACCACCACAATCCGATTCTCACAACCGCACAATTTAAAGAAATTAGATCCTATTGCGATTGTTAATTTCTCAACAACCGTTGATGGTTACTATTTGGTTTCCGATATCATTAACCTCAATGAAGTAATAATCAATTTAAATCTGCCAAATCTCAACAGCGGCAATGTATTGCAGGGACTTGGTGTAGGTTTGTTAGTAACTAATCAAAGAGTGAACAAGCCATCTGACATTGAATCTTTATCACTGTTAGAAGCAGAGTTTACTAAGAATACAGTTTGGGTAGACGAGAACACTGATGGTAGCTGGGCAGTATATCGCAAGAATATCAACTATCAAAATACTGGCGAAATTTATGTTGACAATTCAACAACGTTTGGTTCAAGCGTAGCCTATACTGATATTGTGGGATACTTGATCGGTGATCCTGGCGCAGGCAAAGTACACAGATTCTATTACAACGAGTCTACAAACGAGTATGATTTGGCCCAAGTAATTACCAAAACAAGTTCGTTTGGCTCTGCTATTGCACACGCAGGTAACACATTTGTAATATCTCAACCCACCGGAACTCCAAAAGTCTTTGTGTATATTTGGAACGACACTACTGCAACTAACAACCTAATTCAGTATCAAGAAATTGCAGCGCCTGGCGGAGTAACTGATTGGGGAAGTAAGATTGCTATCTCAGGTGATCAGAATTGGATTTATATCTCTGATTATCTTAATACCAATGTATACGTATACCGAAAAGATAACACAGAATTTACTGCTGGATATTTCACTGTAGGACAAACTTACACAATTACTAGTGTGGGAACAACTGACTTCACAACAATCGGTGCCCCGCAGAATAGTGTAGGCATTACATTCGTTGCTACGGGAATTGGTACCGGAACAGGTACTGCAACACGAGTGACATACCAAGAAGCAGCAGTGATTGATGGAAGTTTGCTAGGATTAACCAATAGTGATGGATTTGGCAAGTCAATCTCAACCAGCTACTATGGGGACAGAATATTCATCGGTGCACCAAACAAAGATCACGCAAATGGCACGACCGATAATGGCGAACTATATTTCTATCAACGTTCTGTGCAGAACTTTGAAGCGCAGTATACTACAGTTCCTTACTTACCGCACACATTCAATTTAGCATGGACACCCGATACCGCATCCGCAAATGTAACTGCAACAAACGGTACTACTGACAAGATTACCCTTTCTACTGTAAGTGGAATGAGTGTGAATGATGCCATTGTTTTTGTTGGCAGTGGTCTATCTGGTACAGGAATTGAAGAAAACAAAACCTATTACATTGAATCTATCGTGGGCAGCGATATCACCATTAAAACTTCAAGATCATCAACTACTGTATTTGGTATTACTACAGTTGCTTCAGTAACCGGAGCTACTGCTTCAGCACAAACCACTCCGTTGTATGTTACTGTCAATGGAACACTAGTCGCTGATAATAACTATGCAGTAAATGGCAGCAATCTAATTTACAGTGGATTCTTAAGAGCCGGCGATATTGTAAATGTCAGCGGTAATGAGTTCTTCATGGCGCAAGAATTCAATCCAGAAACTAACGATAGAATCAATATTCAGTTTGGCTATGCAGTAGATACTACGCAATCTTCTGGCGAGTTGTTAATTGGTAGCCCATTTGAAATCAATGAAGAAATCAAAGAAGGCAAGGTATATAGATATACTGATGCAGGCGCAAGATTTGGCATAGTATTTGGTACAGAAGAATGCAACGTTTTGGGTTCACGTACTATTTTGATTAACGGATTCGCAGTTAATTTAGCAGCGGGCAATGCCGAAGATACAGCTTCAGTAATTAATGCGACTCAAGTGCCGAACGTTATTGCTTCTTCAACTAGTGATAACAAGTTAATCATTCAGGTGGCAGACCAGTCATTAGCTCAAATCAACAACAAACTAGTAGTAACTGCGTTTGATGATACGACATTGGCAGAGTTGGGCATACAGTCATATAGCTTTACTCAGATTGTTACTTGCCCGCATCGTGAGGGTCCAACTGAATTCGGTAAGTCAATCAAGTTTAACGAATTTGATTCTGTTGTTATCGGTGCCCCGGTTGGTGCTAATTTTGTAGGAACTACCTTTGACTTTACCGATGACGAAAATCTAGATAATGACACTGTGTTTGATAATAATGCTACTAGATTTGTAGAGAGCTATGCAAACTCTGGTGCAGTATATATGTTTGATTTACTATCAAACTACGAAGGAAATGCATTAAATCCTGGCGCATTTGTATATGCCCAGTCTGTGAACACTTCTACCTTAAACTTTGACTTCAATCCATATTATGGCTATGCAGTTGACTTCAATAACAATACTGTTGTTGCAGGTGCGCCCAACATGCAAGGCACATTGATCACCGGCGGTCAAGCAACTGGATTTACTAATGCAACTGGTGTCAGAGACTGGACTGAATATAGACAGTCAGCACCCATCGTTGACATTGAAAAAATTGAAAATACACAGATTTTCAGTGCATTGACAAACGATACTCTTGTAAACCTAGACTACATGGATCCATTACAGGGTAAGTTGTTAGGTGCAGTAAGACAGAACATTGATTATGTTTCTGGATCAGACCCGGCAAAATATAATAGCAATAATTCAACCAACGGGTATGTTTGGGGAGCAGAGCAAGTAGGACAGATTTGGTTCAATACTAAATCAGTGCGTTTTGTAAACTATCACCAAAACGATGTAGTATACAATAGCGAATATTGGGGCACTTTATTCCCTGGATCAGATGTTGCAGTTTACACTTGGGTAGCTAGCAACAATACTCCTGCTCAATATTCTGGTCCGGGTGTTCCTTTTGACGTTACTCAATATTGTGTTGGAAGTACTCTTAATTCTTCTAACATTGTTACGCCGATATATTATTTCTGGGTCAGAAACACCAACATCATTGACAAACATCGTGGGAAAACACTATCTGACAATATTATTGCTAGATACATCGCTAACCCAAGAAATTCTGGGATAGCTTATGTTGCACCGTTGCTACCTAATACTTTTGCACTGTATAACTCAGAAGAATATTTTGACGGCAACAACTCTATCTTCCATATAGGATATGCAAACGGAACTGGATCAGATGTTTCACACTCTGAATACACATTAATTCGTGAAAACTATCCAGATGACTTCTTGCCTGGATTGCCTGCTGTAGCCGACGCTCCTACTACACTGCCATTCCGAGTACTATACCCAGCAGCAGGCGTAGACGAGCCTAATTCACTATATGCTAGAATGCTAGACAGCTTAAGTGGCACTACAGCGCCCATAACAACACCCGACGGCACTATTGAAACCGGACAGGTTGTTCCTAATCCGTTCTTACCGAAAGCAGTTCAGTCAGGGGTTCTTGCAAGACCTAGACAGAGCTTCTTCTTTAATAGATTTACGGCTCTACAGAATTATCTTACCTATGCCAACGAAGTATTAATCCAGTATCCGATAGTAGAATTGAGACCTAACCTGTCATTCATTTTTGCGCAGGGTGAATTCTTTGATACTGCTAATTATTGGACTTATGTCAACTGGTGGCTACCAGGGTATAACAATAGCACTAGAGCGGCGTTGCAGGTTCCGATTTATGCTGATTTGGCAGAATTGCGTGTAGCTCCGGGGACTATTGTTAAAGTAGAACAGAACGGTCAGGGTCTTTTTGAATTTTATAGATATGATGACAATGGTGTTTGGTCTAGAATTGGTCTAGAAAACGGAACGATCCAATTCAATAGCTATCTTTGGGATTACGAAGCTGCTAAGCTAGGATACGGTGGTGACTTCTTTGACACTACGCCGTTTGATATCTATCCAAGTGAAGAAACCAGAAACATTGTTCGTGCATTGAACGAGCAAATTTACACCGGTGATTTACTAGAGCATAGAAATAAGAGCTTGGTATTACTATTTGAATATATCCAAAGCGAAACCATTGAATCGCAAAATTACTTACCATGGATTAACAAAACTTCATTGATGGATGTGTTCCACACTGTACGTGAACTAAAACCATACGAAGTGTTCAAGAGTGACAATGTTGCTTTCCTAGAAGGATACATCAATGAAGTCAAGCCTTATCACGTAGTCATTAAAGAATTCTTAGTAAAGTACACTGGAATTGAAGAATTTACCGGTGATATTACAGACTTTGATGTTCCGGCAACGTATAGCCCAACATATCAAGAGTATATTAGTCCGCAACTAGTTTATAGTGATCCTAATAATCGCTATGAATATGAATACGGTAATGATATTTGGGCCACTGCACCATACACACAGTGGTATCAGAATTATGGATTGTCAATCACTGGCGAACCCAACTACAACATAACTACCCTAAAAACATATATGGATTTGGGAACTAGAACTATGATTGTAGACAACGCTAGTGGCTTCCCAGTTAACGGTGTAATCAGAATCGGAGACGAATCTATTGCATATAGTTATGTTGACCGCGACTTGAATTTGTTAGGTGGATTGTCAAGAGGGTTCAATCAAACTGTAGTTGCTCAACATATTCCCGGTGCAAATATCTTTATTGATCTTCCTGCTGTGGTAGTGTTAAACGAGGGTAGCGGCTATACAGATGTTCCTCAAGTAACAGCGTATATTGATACTGCGATTTATCCGGCACCCAGAAAAGAAGCTATTCTACAGGCAGTAATGAGTGGCGACCGCGTCTCTGCTGTTAACGTAATTGATCCGGGCGAGGGGTATGCAGTTCTTCCCGAAATCAGAATTTCTACTGCGTATAGCGTACTCTTTAGTGATGCTGATATTAACCCTGCATTGCACACCATAAATCTATATGCGCCTTCTTTCGTGACCGGCGACTTAGTAAAATTCACTCAGGGTTCAAACGGCGGCAAACCAAACTTCTTAGTTAATGATCAGTGGTACTATGTTGGAGTTCTAGAGTCATTGCCATCCGTCATTGTTGCATTATATAACAGCTATAGCGATGCAGTGAAGGATCAGAATAGAATTCAGATCACACCTGGCTTAGCATCTAGCGACATGGTACTGTCTCCGGGTGCAAGAGCATCTATTGTAACGTCATCTTCACCAATTCGTGAAAACAATATCACTTTGCGCTTTGACAGAACAACATATGGTTCTCAGGTACTTGATTGGGAATCAGGGGCGTTCTATGGTGCATTCTTTGCAGGAACATATTACAACAGTGACAAGATTTCAAGCTCTGCTATCACGCTTGAAAGCACCGAGCCTGATATCAATAATATTCTTGCAAGTGCCCAAGGTGTAGCCCTACAAATCTCTGACGTAGAAAATGATAGACAGCTTACATGGTCTTCTACTATAAGATATGTTGAGAAAACAAATAGCTCAAATGATTCTATCAACTTAGTTCCTGCCGCAAAAACATTTGTTGGTACAGCTACAATTGCAGGCACAACAATGAATGTAACTGCAATTAGTGAGGGAACTGTAGTAATTGGTACATATGTGTATGGTCCAATTATTGATCCTGATACTCGCATTGTTTCGCAGATAAGCGGGACACCGGGCGGAACAGGCGTGTACGAGGTTTCAATCAGTCAACCTGAGACTATTGTAGTTAACGAAACAGTATCCTCATCTGGTTATATTGTAATGGAATCAACAAGTGGGTTCAGTATAAATGATGTAATAATCTTTGATGATATTGTTACCACAACCGGCACAACTAATATCGTTCCTGGAACAGTGTATTATGTAAAACAAATCATCAGTGGTACGGAACTTACATTATCAACTGCAATTAATGGATCACTATTCAATCCCGGCAATTGGACAGGAAGTATGTCAGTCGTCGGCTCTGCTGTAAATGGATATGAATTGAATGCTGCTGGAACCACTGTTGGTTTCTATGTAGACATGCCGATTAAGTTTGTAGGAGCTGTAGTAGGTAACCTTGCTGAAAACGAAACTTATTATGTTTCTGCAATTCATAACCCTATTCAATTCTCAGTTTCTACAACTCAGGGCGGCCCAACCGAAATCTTGATTAGTGAAACTGTGAGTGCGCAGGGACTAGAATGCTACACTGGTCAACTTGTAGACACTGCTATATTAACTTTAGAATATCCTGGAATTCTAGAAGTAACTACAACACAGGCTACTGTTAACACATTGACTGTTCCAATGTCACCCGTAGGCACTGGTGGAACAACAGGTTTCTATACTAATCTTCCAGTCTTCTTTACTGGGCAGGTGTTTGGTGGAATCATTGAAAATTTGGATTATTATATAACAACTGTTGTTGATAACGAAACTTTCACTATCAGTGAATTCAAAGATCCGGTTATCACAGAAATCTCTGAAACAGTTGCATCAACAGACACTATCGTAGTAGAATCCACAACCGGCTTTGACTTGAATGATCCTATCATTATTACATCGCTAACCGGAACGTTAGCATCAAGTAATATTGAGTCTGGAAGAACTTACTACGTAAGTGAAATCGTCAGCAACACCGAAATGACTATTTCAGAATTGGTTAACGGAACAGTATTGTCGCTCAATAACGGTACTGGAACTGCAATTCTAACCAATCAAAAGAATACAGTTCAGTTGACTAGCGAAACTGGTTCAATGACCATGAACGTTTCACTGCCTGTAAGTCCAGGACAAATCAATGGTCAGCTATTCACGCTATATCAGACTGCTGGACAGTATCCTGATATCGTTTCTGAAAACTATTCGGACTTGATTGAAAGAACAATTCGTGCTACAATCGGAACGAACTATACTGTTCCAGTTAATAGAATTGCAATCCCAGAATCAGAAGGTGGAACATTTAATTTCTACGTTAACATGCCATTGCGAGTAAACAGTGCAGTGGGTGGATTGAGTACCGGTGTTACCTATTATGTAACTGAATATTCGGGAGAAGAAATACCTGATCCTGAAAATCCTGGGGAGACAATAGCACGACCAAACATTCAGGTAGAAGTTAACACTACTTCTTCAGTAGGAAACGTATTAACCTGTGCATACGATGTAGGAAGAAATCTATTAGGAACTACATCACTATACATCGGTATGCCAATCGTATTCTCTGGAATTGGATTGGGCGGAATTGTTATTGGACAAGAATATTTTGTTGAAAGCATCGTTAGTTCCACTGAGTTCACTATCTCTGAAACTGATGGCGGCACAGCAAAGACATTATCCACCGCAAACGGTATTATGATGGGTGATGGTAACCCATACATCATCATATCTACTAGTAAGGGCGGAAGTGCAGTAGCTTTAACTAATGATACTTCAGCTTCTTCTAGCTTCACTCAGTTTATAACTGGGACTCCCGAATTCAGTTTGTCATATGTGTTGGGTGGATACACTGCGATAATTACTAATCCCGGTGAAGGCTTTGCAATCAACAATGTGATTACTGTTTCCGGAACTGAGGTAGGCGGAACAACCCCGGCCAACGACATTACACTAACGGTTAACACAGTAGATGATGACGGCGGGATTACATCTGTAATAAGAACCGGTACTCCTCCCGCATCAACGCAGCAGTACTATCTACAGGTGCGCTCAGAAAATACAGTGGCGGTATACAACAACTCATTGATGACTGTTCCGGTTAGCGGCATTGCTTTCCCGTTTGTAGGATATACTGAATCAACAGTTACCAATTCTACTACCGATACACTAACAGTAGACACAACTGGATTCAGTAATTATGATGCAGTATCATTTAGCGGTTCAATACCTACTGCATTTGATATCGGTGAAACATACTATCTGTACAATGTAACTTCTACAACTGCTCAAGTAACGACCACTCCAAATGACGCAGGTACGATTGTTTCTGGAATCACATTTACTGATGATTTTATGATGGCTAAGCTAGGTAGCATCGCATTACTGCCCGAACCATTCTACTTCAATCAGAGCATTGTCAAGTTTAACAATAGAGTTTATGAATGCGTCATTTCTAACAACGATGACGAATTCATTTTCGGTAAGTGGGAGTTGCTTGATTCAGGTGATCGCAGATTGAATGCAATGGATCGTGTAATTGGATACTATCAGCCTACCGTGGACATGCCTGGGGTAGACCTCACACAGTTGTTTGAGGGTGTCACGTATCCTAATTCTACATATTTAGGTAATGCTTTCCAACCAAACCAGCAGTATCCTCTTGATACTCAGTTGTCTGACTTGCCATTCTACCCATCTGAGGTAGATATTACTGGCATCGTATACGATGGCGAAAAGTATATCTCTAGCGCAAATCTACCAACATATAGTGCTATTATCGGAAGCTTAGATAATCAGAATTGGGGAGTAGGCAGACTAACTAATAATCCTGTCAACTTGACAGATATTACATATGCGGGCGGAATCTATTTAATGACTTCTGCTAACCCAGCAACTCCTATCTATAGAAGTACTGACGGTATTTCTTGGACAACAACCGGATACTATACGCCAAATGATCCTTCTACTGCATTGTCAGTTGCGACTATGCCTTTGAATTCAGTAGCATATTGCTCAATGGGTCAGGCTTGGGTAGCAGTAGGTCAGAACATACTTCGCAGCACAGATTCATATCTGTGGGATAAGATAACAGATTTTAATCCTGCATACGAATATCAATTAAATGCAATAGCTCCAATTACTGGTACTAATTGCATGGGACTTATTGCAGTGGGTAAGGGTAAAGAGCCAGACTTTTCTAGTGGCATAGGACAGTTAGTAGATATTAACTTGTTCTTCTACAGCCCAGATAGTATCAATTGGACTCAGGCACCTGTTGTAACTGATAAAGGATTCTATGGAGTTGCTAGCGACGGTGCTGACATAATCGCTGTAGGTGAGAACGGTGTAATATACTACACTCAAAACGGAATTGATTGGGTAGGTCTAAACGAAGTCAACTGTTTCTTCGTAAACTCAGCAACCAACGTATTGAGTGTGACAAATACTGCTGGATTTACTGGTGGCGCATTAGGCACTCCGGTCAGATTCAACAAATCATTCTCTACGATTATTGCCGGAACAACATACTACGTCAAGTCAGTTGTGTCAAGTACTCAAATAACATTATCTAATACATTAGACGGAGCTGTTAAGGAACTAGTTAGTATTACTGCTGGTGGATTTGTTAATGGTACTACTTACACAATCACCAGCATAGGTACTACAGATTTTACTTTAATCGGTGCAGCTAGCAATACAGTGGGTATTAACTTTACTGCAACTGGTCCAGGGTCAGGAACAGGTACTGCAAATATTGTTCGTGGCGACATTATTCCTCCGCAAACACAGATGTATCAGTATAATTCCCTAGATCCAAATCCTTCAACACTAAGAAGCATTATTTACGCTGGCGGAGTTTGGGTAACAGCAGGCGACGAAGGAACGATCAAGACTTCACCTGACGGTATTACATGGACAGTTAGAAATTCAGGGGTAACTCAAAATCTTAATAATATCGCTTATAATGACAACGATTCGTCATTTACTATAGTAGGTGATAATAACGTAATTCTAGTAAGCGAAGATTTAGGTGTTACTTGGACTGCTACATCTGTATTCACTGTGCCAGAAACAGAATACGATGTTGTCGGTGCTGACTTCTCATTCGGCTATGCACCGGAAGAATTAGTTGCTGGTGTTGTAAGCGACAACATTTCAATAACAGTTACTACCCGCCCCGGAACAAACTGGCCTGTAGTAGAATACGGACATACCGGATTTGAAGTAGTTTCATTGGAGTTATTACCAACTGACGGAGAACAGGTAGAATATAGCTTTGATGGTGCGGTGAAAGTTCCTGCACACATTAACGTTCAGGTAATTGATGGTGCTACTGATTTGGGAACATCGCTTGCAGAAACAGAATATACTATTGATTGGATCAACAAGTCAATTACGCTAGACACTCCGTTAGCATTCACCCCTGTCGCTGACAAGCTCAGAATTGATGTGTATGCAGTTGGTAATGGAGATCAACTAGTCAAGGCTAGCACCGATACCAACCCGATCAGAACCGATTCTGTAACCGGATTCAATGAAATCTATGTTAACGCAAATTACAGTGCTAGCATATTTGCTGGAAGCGGCGTACTAAGACCTGGCACTGACAACTTAAACGTTCGTGTATTCGAAACAGAATCAGTATCAGATAGAATTTTCTGTGACAGCGTGACTAACTTTGTTCTTAACGGTCCTATCACGTTCCAAGGAATTCCCTTCGGCGGTCTACAAGAAGAAACAGTTTACTATGTGAAGTCTATCAGTTATGCTACCAACGCAATAATTATTTCACCGGTGTATGACTCTATTGCAGGACAAGCTGGCCCTGCACTAGAATTGTCTAACGCAACAGGCGAAATGTTTGCTAATATTCAAAACGGCGCGGCATCTGTTTGGTCGGACCCAGTGGTAGATCACAATGGAACAAAACTAGTATTTGGTTCAACCGGATTAGTAACTCGTGCGAAAGCATCTAATAATGCATTAACAACAGGAACTACTAGTGGGTTGATTGTAGGGACACCAATCACGTTTGGTCAAGGTACGTTTAGTACATTAGTACCATTCCAAAGATACTATATAAAATCCATTCTTGATGGCAACGAATTCACAATCTCAGAAACACTTGGCGGCCCTGAGTTTGCTCTAACAGAGTTCAATGGCACGACCACGTTTGTAACTAACGATTATGCAATCGGTAGGCGCTCTGATAATCATGCAAAAATTGTGTTTGCTTCTAATCAGTATAACACGGATGTTGATTATATTGTGTTCTCATTGTTTGGAGAAACAAGCCCAGTACAATATGGGTATGCATTACCAGAAGTGCAATACTTTAACGGTGATGGCTCAACTGCATCGTTCTACCTTAACAACTTTGTGGGATATGACAATCCAACAAATGCTATTGTAGAAATTGATGGAGTGAGAATTACAGCGTCACAGTATACTATTAGTTCAATTTCAAATACCATCTTGTTCAATAGTCCTCCTGCAAATGGCACTATCATATCAGTAATGACATATAATGATACAAGCAGACAATATCTAACTAGTCAGTATAATATTACTGGTAATCCAGGCTCATCCCTAATAAGCTTGACTGTGGGCTCAACCACACACTTTGAAGCCACATATGACCAAGATACCCCAACAGTAATTACGTATGACCAAGATACCCCAAGTGTAGTTGCATATGATGAGGTATTAGATTACCTAACATTGTCATCTGGAAGCACGAGTTCATTAAATATCAATGACTCAATAATCTTTGCAGCACCTACGATCGGTGGCATCGTAGCTGGTCAAACTTACTATGTGACAGAGATCATCAATTCTACTGACTTTGTAATTTCAGAAGACGTTGGTGGACTGCCATTTACAGTAACTACTGATTCTGGATCAATGACCTTGCAGGCAAATGGTTTGACTGTTGCCCCGATATCAAACATTGTCAATACTATTGCACCGCCGATTGCAACTACAACTGCGTCTTCATCCACTAGTGGTTCACCCAACGAAATTACAGTTGATAGCACTAGTGGGTTTATAGTTGGTCAGCCTGTTCAGTTCTTTGGAACATCGTTTGATGCAAACATTGAAACTGATGGAACTGTATACTATGTTGATTCTATTGTCAATAGCACTACATTCACGATTGAGGATTATCAAGGTAATCAGATAGTAACTGCTGGCGGCGGCCCTGGAAATATGCTAGTCGTTGTTGGTGGAAATCCAACAGTACGAGTAACCACAGACATTGAGCATAACTTAGTAGAAAATACTTTGGTTCGTATTGACGGAACAACTGGATCTACCCAACTCAACAATAACACATACTATGCTAAGATTATAAATCCATATGTGTTTGACATTTATGCTCAACCATATGACCCGTCACCAACCGCAGTCAACGATCCAATCATTGCTATTTCGGCTTACACAGGTGGCGGCTATACATGGAGACAGGGTCTGTTCTTCATCACAACTACTACCGCTACCGCTACCGCAGTAACCACTAACTTTATTACTGTGGGTTCAACCGAAGACTTGTTCGTAGGAACTCCGGTATACTTTAGTCAGGTTGAAACTAATAACGGAACTGCTCTCATGGGTGGATTAGACCAAGGCACTGTATACTACATTAAGACAATTGAAAATGCTACCACAATAACTGTTTCTGAAACTAGATACGGTGATCCAGTCACATTAATTAATGATACTGGAAGTATAAATCTAACTCAGTGGGCACAGACCAATGTAGATAGACTTTGGGTAACAATCAATGGTTATCGTGTACCTTCATCAAGTCTACGGGTAAATGACTTCAACGAAGTAAGCATTTTGTCTGAAATCGTGCCGGGTGATCAGGTAATCATTACTAGCATGATTCCTACAGCAACTCCCGACGAAGACATTTACATCAACTTTGTGAATCAGGTTAATGAGGGAACGGTATATCGTATCAATCCTGACATTACTACATGGTTAACTGAACCTGTATACCCGCTCAGCGAAACAATTTACATTGATGACGTTACTAAAGTAACTCGTCAGGTTGTACAGAATGTCACTACACCAGCTGCAACCTCAGGATTCTATTATATCGGATTAACCGCAGACAAGAACTTGATTGCTAATGTTAGAGTATTCAACAAGTCTACAGGAAACTTCTTACCACAAGAAGCAATAAGTGTTGTTCTCATTGACTTATCTCCCAATGTCAAGATTGTTCCTGGGGCCTACATTACAGCGCCGAATCTGACTTATCTCGGAGACGAGTTGATTATTACTACCCTTGAAGGAAACACTGTGTACATTAACGGTGAAGAAATCAGATTCGGTAGCGTAGATTTTGAAAACAATGCGCTAACTGAATTAGGCAGAGGAGTAAACGGGACGGCAGCACAGCCATACATAGCTACATACAGTAGAGTATATGGTTTGCTTTCATCCAATAAATTGAATGATATATATTACGATCAAACTTGGAACTCTAAGGTTTACAATACAGTAGAGGGTGATCCGTTACAGATTAGTGAAACGGTGCCAGCAGATTTCTTAAATAATCAAAATACCTAAGAGATAAATAGAACATGAGCAAAAATAAATCAATAAATGAAGGAAAAATTAAGCAAACTGCTGATAGAAAACCAAATGAAGTTGGCGGGTTTTATTTTTCCTCTGGAGTTAAGATTTTTGACCCTACTTCAAACGAAGTATTGGTTCAGAAAAGAGGGGATAGTTAATGTCAGTTATTAACCTGTCATACAATGTTGAAGGTTTTCTAAAAATATATGACCCTAATAATGGGGAAGTATTCGTTGATAAAAAGAATGCCATTAACTATGAAAATATGTCTGAGGCTATCGCAGACACACTAAGTAGTCGTGGATATGGCGAAATCTATCAGATGGCTTTCGGCAACGGCGGCGCCAGCGTAGACCAAACCGGAGTAATCACATATCTACCTCCTAACGTAACTGGTCAGAATGCAGCACTATACAATCAAACCTACGAAAAGATCGTAGATGACACGAGCGTATTCAACTTAGATCCTACTCGTAACAAGATGACAGTTTTCCACACTACTGGAAATCTTTATACAGATATCGTTGTGCAGTGCTTGTTAGATTACGGCGAGCCTTCAGGTCAAGCTGCGTTTGATAACAGCACCCAAACAGATAGTACATACATCTTTGATGAGCTAGGTCTACTAGCTAATTATGGAACTGATAGCAACGGAAACGTGATCACCAGACTATTGACTCACGTTATATTCCACCCGGTGCAAAAATCATTGAACAGACAGATTCAAATTGACTATACAATTAGAATCCAAAGCTTAACTAATCTAGTAACTATTTAAAAGAACGGAGTGCGGAAGTGTCATATACTATAGTAAGGACTGATGGTACAGTATTAACGACAATTCCCGACGGTATTGTAAATACCACAAGCACTCCTCTTAGCTTGCCTGGTAGAAACTATCCTGGCTATGGTCAGGTGATGGATACCAACTTTGTCCGTTCACTAGAAAACTTTGCAGATAGTACACTACCTGCAAATGCTATTCGTGGGCAGTTGTTCTTTGACACCACTGATGATACGATGTATATTTGTCCATCTGATGGTGAAAGCAATCTCAGTAATTGGTACCGCGTACTTTCTGCACCGCTAGTTAATCTAGAACTAACTGATCTTGACGCTTCCGGTGACATTACTGCTAATAATGCATACATTGATAATGATGTAACAGCGAATCACATCATTACAGATTATCTTACGGTAAATGTCAACGCCAATATCACTGAAGCAAATATCGCTACCGTAGCATACATTGGTGAGGCAAACACTAGAAGCATTACAACTGGTACAAGACCCACATTAGGTAACATGATCGGCGCTTGGACTGTTAATGGTATAGGTACAATCAATGGTGTTAGTAATACTAGTTTGTGGGTCACCGGCGGTAACTTAGTTGTTACTGGCCCAGGTACTGTAGGTATTCGCACTAATAATTATATGTGGGCGAATGGCGTTGCAGTGTCATTTGACGGCACCTACACCAACACTAATGTAGCTCTATACATGCCCACTTATGCAGGCAATGTCAGTTTCCCTAACAGCGGAACAGCTTTTAACGGCAACGTATTATCTGCTGGTTCAAGTGCTACTAACGGAACTATTGTAGGTAACTGGACTCTCTCCCCAGGTTCATCATTGAACGGAATACCCGCAATAGATGGAGCTAACGTTACCGGTACTGTAGGCAATGCACTAATAGCACAATTTGCAAACACTGCTGGTGTAGCTAATACAGTTTCAGTGAACGCACAGCCCAACATTACTAGTTTAGGCACACTAACTTCACTTGGAGTAAATGGAAACATTACTGCTGCAAATATTACTGCAAATACCGGTATCTTTGCAGGAAATGCTGCTGGACTATATAACATTCCCATAGCTAACTTAGTAGGAACGTTCCCTACTGTAGATAATGCATCCAATGCTTCTCAAGCAGACATTGCAAACACAGTTCGTGTTAATGCCCAGCCCAACATTACTAGTGTCGGTACATTGACCGGATTGATCGTATCAGGAAACTCACAGTTTACCGGTGAAGTAGTAAGTTTAGGATCAAACAGTAATGTAAGAATAACTGGCGGTTCTGCTGGACAGGTATTGTCTACTGATGGCACCGGTGCTCTCAGTTGGGTACCAACCGGAGCTGCAAATACTGCACAGACTGTTACTAATAATGCCCAGCCTAACATTACAAGCTTAGGAACATTATCTAGTCTTAACGTAACCGGTAATATTACGTCAGGTAACGTTTATGCTAATTCAGGCACTGTCAGAGGTAGTCTGTTGACCGGTACATTAACTACTGCAAGTCAACCAAACATCACAAGTTTGGGAACGTTGGCAAACTTGACTGTTTCCGGCAACGCACAATTTACGGGGCAATTAGTCAACTTAGGAACTGTTGGTAATCTCAGAATCACCGGTGGCTCAGCTGGATATGTTCTAACTACTGACGGCGTGGGCGGATTAAGTTGGGCTTCGGCGGGTGCTGCTACTACCGCAATTACTGTAACCGGTAATGCCCAGCCTAACATTACAAGTCTCGGTACTCTTAATTCACTAGTAGTATCGGGCAATGCATCATTTACCGGACCAAACGTATCTTTAGGCGCTATAGCAAACTTGAAGATCGCCGGCGGCTCATCTGGTTTTGTTCTTTCCACAGATGGATCAGGAAACTTATCTTGGGCCCCTACTGGAACTGCAAATACAGCAGCCACAGTAACAACTGCTGCACAACCTAATATTACAAGTGTCGGTACATTAACTAGCTTAACTGTAAGTGGCAACATAACTACTACCGCCGGACGCTTTATTGGAAGCGGCTTAGGGTTAACTAACGTTCCGGGTGCAAACGTCACCGGAACTGTAGCTAATGCTACATATGCAACCACAGCAGGTAGTGCGGCGACAGCAACTTCAGCCACAACTGCCACTACCGCAACAACTGCTACGTCAGCAACCTCAGCAGGAACTGCATCGTTTGCAACTAACGCAGAAACCTCAAACAGAGCTAACGTGGTCTTAGGGTCAGCACAGCCAAATATCACAAGCGTCGGCACATTGACCTCTCTCGCAGTATCAGGTTCACTCACTAGAGGTGGTCAAGATGTTATCACACTGGGTGACTTCACTAATAGTTCAGGTTGGACTAGACTTCCAAATGGATTATTGATGCAGTACGGTACCGCAACTGCATTCAGACAAACATCTACCTTTATTAACTATCCCATCGCATTTTCTTCATTCTCTGTTGCCGTGTGTAGCGGTTCAACTGCATCTAACTTCGACGGATCACAGGGCGCCCCTGGAGTAATCAATTCTACTACAACCGGGTTTACGACATTCTTCGGCACAGACGGTGGCGGAAGTGCTGTTACAATACGTTGGATAGCGATAGGATATTAAGGATTAGTTATGACGATTTATTATAGTCCAAGCACAGCCGGTTTTTATGATACAGGAGTTGTAGAATATCCCACACTTCCTGAGGATTGTATTGAAATTACTCAAGAAGAACGTGATCTTTATATTGAAGAAATCAATCATAAAAATAATCAGCTTGTGGTTGAAGACGAAAAGTTAGTACTAAAGCTCAAAGAAGAAATCGTAACTTGGGAGACAGTACGACTCAAGCGTAATGGTTTACTAAACGCAAGCGACTATACACAGGTTCCTGATTTTCCAGGAAACAAAGAAGCATGGGCGGCATATAGACAGCAACTTAGAGATATTCCTCAAATGTTTGTCAACCCAGAAGACGTTGATTGGCCGTTTGTACCAAATAACTAAGCAAAACAAAGTAAGATAAATAAACGTAACGGAGAAATTTTAAAATGGCTTATACGATTGTCAAGAGTGATGGTAATGTGTTGACTACTATCGCCGACGGTACTATTAACACTTCTAGTACCTCTCTTGGCCTACCTGGTAGAAACTATGCTGGATACGGTCAAACGCTAGATACCAATCAGGTACATATTCTTGAGAATTTTGCGGCAGCTACCCCGCCTGCTAACCCTCTCAGAGGTCAGCTTTGGTTCAATATTACTAATAGCACGTTGTATGTTTGCCCCGCAGACGGAACTACAAACGCAGCAGCTTGGCTATCACTAACCTCAACTGCCTCAGGCGGTACTACAACATTTGGTAATGTTTCTGTTTCAGGAAATCTCTCAGCCAATAATGCTTCAGTGGTAAACACAATCTCTGCCAATGCAATAACTGCTGGATATCTAACAGTATCAACTCAAGCTAATATTGCTAACGCCAACTTAAGCGGAACTACTAGCATTGCAAGCTTAACTACAACTTCTATCACATCAGGGTCTCAATCAACAAATGGAACATTAACTGGTGTGTGGACTGCTAACGGCGCAGGCACCGCAAACGGCGTTAATGGTACTTCAATGTGGGTTACTGGTGGTAATCTAGTAATTACCGGCGCAGGGTCAATTGGTATCAGAACTGACAATTACTACTATGCGAACGGCGATCCCCTTTCGTTCCCTGGTACATATAGCAATGCTAATGTTGCTTCTTATATCCCAACATATGTTGGCAACGTAGGTTCTGCTGGAGGCGCAACTATTTTCAATGGCAGCACCTTAAGCGCCGGCGCAAATACTACACCCGGAACAATTACCGGTAACTGGACATTGAGTGCAGGATCAAGACTAAACGCTACTTACGCTGACTTGGCGGAACGTTTTGAAGCAGATACCTCATATGAACCGGGAACAGTAGTTCAGTTGGGCGGTGAAAAGGAAATTACTGCGGTTCAATATGAACTATCAGAAGACGTATTTGGTGTTATCTCAAATACTGCTGCTTACTTAATGAACGCAGGCGCAGGAAGTGACGCTACTCACCCTCCAGTAGCGGTCACAGGTAGAGTTGAAGTTAAGGTTACAGGAAAGATTAAGAAGGGTGATCGTCTTGTTAGTGCTGGGTCAGGAATTGCTCGTGCTGCTAAGTCAGGTGAAGCAAACGCATTTAACACGATCGGTAGATCCTTAGAAGATAAAACAACTGATGGCGAAGGCTTTGTTGAAGCTATCGTAATGATTAGGTAACAGGGATAAGACATGACCTACGCACAATTTGGACTTATACAGGCAGCAGATTTTAACACATTGGTGGGAGGAAACCCCACTACGACTGTTAATACGCTAAACGCAACTTGGGCAACTGGCGGCGGGTCAGCAGGTTATGGACAAACAGCAGTAGCTAACGTAGCAGCAGGAGGCAGCGTCCTTGCTAGCACTCAGTGGGCTTCCCTAGTGTCTAACACTGCTAGTGCAGCATCACACCAAGGCTCAAGCATCACTTCAGTTTCGGTTCCCGTAGCAGGCGGTGTAATTACATACAATGCAGCTATTCCCACTAACTTGACAACTATCTATACCAATAGATTAAATGCAGCGGCTCAAAGTTCAACCACAGCGAATACTGCTACTAGAGGAACTACTTGGACAAACCAATTGACGTTTACTCACACTGCTACTTTTGCTAACGGTAATGCCGCCCGCTATTTCTTCAATGCTGGTGGTCAGATTAAAATGACCGTATCACATCCGGGTACAAATGGCATTGACCTATTGTTTAACAATCTAGCGAGTAACGTAGGTACAGTAGTATTGTCTGCACCAACATCAGGTTCAGTATCAATTGCTGGTACATCATATAACGGTATTACTAAGATTGGTGGAGGCGGCAACACTCCCACTATTTCTCAGAACAATGGTTACTATGCGTTGACTACATCAAACGCTAACGTATTCACGCAGACTGCTAGTACGGGCCCAAGCGGCTATCTATCATCATTCATTCGCTTCATTGTCCAAAGCAATGGTACACAGGGTTCAAACGGTGATGCTGGATCAGTAATCACTATCTACACTATTTGGGATGAAGTTCCTGATGGACTAACTGTAGCATCAGGTTCAGCAACTACTATGACATTGACCCCACCTTCTACGACTAACATTGCTAATACTTGGGGCTCAGTCACGTTGTCCGGCACGGTCAGCGGTTCATAACTTTTTTAATCACGCAGGGGTATCCATCTAAATACTCATAGGAGTTTATGATGGATACTAAGACCTTAATTACCGAAGCAAAAGCTCGTTTTGCTCACAATTCAGCAAAAGACTATCTAAAAGAAAAGTACAATGCAAAGCTACTCGTAGCAGAGCAGGGTGGTCTTTGGCGTGCTGACCAAGAAACTATCTCATTCCTAACATCATTCTTAAATGAAGAAGTCGTTCTTATGGATACATTTGACAATCCAGTAAAGGTTAATCGCCAAGACCTTAAAGATAAGTTATGTGAAACTTATTATAGAGTGATGAACGAATGGCACGATGAGTGGAAAGAGCTTGAAAGTAAGAGATAACATGACCGAACTAGTATACGATTCAGATAACGGCATCATCGCATTAGCATTACAAATGTACGTTCACTACGCTACTGAAATGGGCGGCGATCAGCATTTGATTGACAGAGCTGGTGAGCTAGAGTTTATCTTTAAGAATAAACCTACAACAGAAAGATACGAGTGGCCAGAATGACTCGTGGCGTAATACTATTTGCTTTCAATAGTCCCAAATACAATTACTATGATATGGCTAAACATACTGCAAAGCGTGTTGAGCATTTCTTAAAGCTGCCTGTTACGTTAGTAACAGATGAAGACTCTATGCCTGCAGGAGAGTTTGCGTATTGGGACAAAGTAGTAAAGATTAAGCCGGATAAGAATAACTTTCGTGACTGGGGCATGTGGATCAATAAGGGTCGCTATATGGCTTACGAGCTTAGCCCTTACGAAGAAACATTATTACTTGACGTAGACTACATCATCAACTCAAGTAAACTGCTTACCTTATTTGATATTGACACAGATTTTTGCTGCCACAATAGAACTAATTTCTTAATGCATCCAAATGCACCACAAGAACTACTGTCAGTTTACAGCTATGAGACACTATGGGCCACTGTTGTGATGTTCCGCAAGAGTACTCGTGCCGAGCAAATCTTTAAATGTTTAGAAATGGTACAAAAGAACTATGAACACTACGCCAACATTCATAATTTTATCGCCCCTGTATATCGTAACGATTATGCTCTCACTCTCGCCCTTCGTATTGCTAACGGCCATAGTGTTGATTCCCGCGATGTTATTCCTTGGGATTTACTGCACGTTGGAAAAAATACGCAAGTTTATCGTAATGGTGATGACCAGTTTGGGACAGAGTATACGGTCATGTTTGACAACTGGCAACGGGGCAAAATAAGAAAAGAGTATATTACAATCAAAGATCAAGACTTCCACGTGATGGATAAAGAAATATATGTGGAGATGATCAATGAATAAAGGCTTTGTCATTATGGCGCAGGGTCTTGATTATGAAGTCTGTGCAGAAGTTCTTAAGGACAGCATCTTAAACGTGATGCACGATGCCAACGTGACTATCGTTACTACTGATATGCTTCCGTACGGTGATCAGGCTCCCGATATTGATTGGAAGTTGCAGAATGACTGGCAAGTATACGAAGCAAGTCCATATGACTATACAATTAAACTTGAAGCCGATATGTATTTACCAAAGTCAATTGACTATTGGTGGGATGTATTACAGAATAGAGACTTAGTAGTAAGCACTACAATCAGAAACTTCAAGCAAGAGATTTCGGATGTTAAAGCATATCGTAGATTTATTACTGACAACAATCTACCTGATACTTATAATGCCATTACATACTTCCGTAAAAGTGAGTTAGCAGAAAAGTTCTTCAACATTGTTAGAGACGTATTTGAAAACTGGGACCAATACAAAGCTATTCTAAAATGCAACGTTGATGAGCTTTGTACAACAGATTGGGCTTATGCTATTGCTGTACATATTCTAGGTGAAGAGAATACTACACTGCCGCAATTCAAAGAAATGTCAATGATACATATGAAGCAATTCATTAACGGTTGTCCTACTCAGAATTGGACAGACAATTTGATTTATGAGAAGCTTCCGCACACATTTAGAATCAATACTATTCCGCAACTGTATCCATTGCACTATCACGTAAAAAGTTTAACTAAAGAACTTAGGGGAAATAACAATGGATGAAGTAGTTGTTATTTGGGAAAGTCATAAGGTTGCCAAGCCAGAGTTTAGGCTTTATTATGACGATAGGGGATGTGCTATCGCTTATACCTGTGAAAAACTTGAAGGTAATTACATTATCATTGATGCAACAACATTTGCTGAGGCTAGACCCGACATTAAAGTTGTTGACGGAAAAATCATTAGAGATCACTATGGCTCGGTAGTGAGCAAGTTGTGTAAAGACACTGAGGGTGTTCTTTGTGAGGTTGAAGACCTAAGCGTTATCACTGAGACCGATGGACAATATTGGAAATTAAAAACTTATGAATTATGATGACATTGTAGATATCGCAGACCTAGACTGCATCTATCTTAGCTATGATGAACCACAGAAAGAAGAATTTTGGATTAAGATTAAGAACTTGGTTCCATGGGCTAAGAGAGTTGATGGAGTTAAGGGTAGCGATGCCGCACACAAAGCAGCAGGCGAAGCAAGTGAGACAGAACGCTTCATTCTCATTGACGGCGATAATATGCCTAACGAGGATTTCTTCAATCTACAACTAGACTTTACAGGATTAGATCCTAATTACAAGTTAGCGCAATATCGTTGGCGTGCAGTTAATGCTATCAATGGCTTGCGTTATGGCAACGGCGGTATGAGTTCTTGGACAAAGACCTACGTTGCCAACATGAAGACCCATGAAACAAGCGATGGTAGTGACACTACTGCCGTTGACTTTTGCATGGATTCTTCTGATAATCTATACTGGGCGATGCACGACTGCTACTCCACAACGTATCCTAACTACACTCCCTTCCAAGCGTGGAGAGCAGGATTCCGTGAAGGTGTCAAGATGGTACTTGATCGGGGTGCAAAGCCCAGTATAGATGACTTTAGAGAAAGAGTTGCAGGACGCAATCTAAACAATCTTACTATCTGGCATAACGTTGGCGCAGACGTAGAGAATGGTGTTTGGGCTATCTATGGTGCAAGACTTGGTACATATATGACTATGCTCACAGATTGGGACCACAAAGAAGTAATGTGGTTTGATAACTTTCCTATTCTTTGGGAAAAGCACAAAAATGCACAGCCTATTATAAGTTCCGAGATGTTGGGAGATGAGTTGGTTGATAAACTTGGACTACCAATGTGCATGTTAGACCCCGAGCAAAGCAAGTTTTTTAAGCGTCACTATAACGCAGACAAGTATAACATGGGTCCACTCGTTAAGGAGATGGACGTTATTAGAAAGATTGAAGGCTGGTAAGTCTCAGCCATAACTAAGGAAATAAAATATGTCATTTAACGATTACCAGCGTCATTTAGAAAATACAAAGACCGAATTGGATTCGGTTAGTGGTTCATTCTGTGCCGCTAAGTGGAAGCAAGTGACCATGCACTTACAGAATGGCCACACGCATAGCTGTCACCACCCCAAAACACACCACGTACCGGTTGAAGAAATTAAAAGAAATCCAACTGCATTGCATAACAGCGAATATAAAAAGCAGCAGAGAAAATTGATGCTTGAAGGTGAACGCCCTTCTGAGTGTGACTATTGCTGGAGAGTAGAAGATCAGGGAGATAGCTTTAGTGACCGAGTGTACAAGAGTGCAGACAACTGGGCCAAACCTTTTATTCAAGATATCGCTAGCAAGCCATGGGATGACAACGTTGATCCTAGCTACGTAGAAGTTAGCTTTGGTAATGTGTGCAACTTCAAGTGCAGTTATTGTGCGCCACATATCAGCAGTCAGTGGATGGAAGAAATTGAAAGACACGGTCCCTATCCTACCAGCGATAACTTTAACAATCTAGATTGGCTAAAGAGTCAGAACATGATTCCGATTCCCAATAGAGAAGAAAACCCATACGTTGACGCTTTTTGGGAATGGTGGCCAAGAATGTATAATAGTTTGCAGCACTTTAGAATTACGGGCGGCGAACCACTATTAAACAAAAACACTTTCAAGGTATTGGACTATATTATTGATAATCCTAATCCTAACCTAGAAGTAAGTATCAATACTAATATGAATGCACCTGACGATATTCTTGACAAGTTTTTAGAGAAGGTCAAGATCATTCATGGTGAAAATAAATTAAAGAACTTTAAGTTGTTTACAAGTGCCGAAGCTCATGGTAGACAGAGTGAGTATATCAGATTTGGAATGAATTATGATAAATGGTTAGGCAACATTCATAAAACTTACAAAGAAGTTCCGGGTATTCAGTTCACCATTATGAGCACCTACAACTTCCTAAGTATGACTTCATATATTCCATTCTTGAAAGATGTGCTAGATATTAAGTTAGAGTATCATCGTTGGGACGATCACAGAACCCCGATGTTACTTGACATTCCATATCTAAGATTCCCCAATCATCAGGCAATATTCATTATGGAACCAGAGCAGCTACAAATGATCTATGATCAGGTTACATTCATGTACCAAAATCTTGAATACAAGAACTGGTATGGTAGTGCTAACCGTGGGTTCTTTGAACATGAGGCTGACAAATTGAAAAGAATCTACAATATCGCTAAAGACAATGTTGTAACGGAAGTCACCGAAAATAATCGCAGAAACTTTGTAAAGTTTGTTGATGAGCATGACAAGCGCCGAGGCACGAACTTCTTAGCGACATTCCCTGAGTACGGGGAAGTTTACTATAAGTGGAAGAATATGTAATGCGTGTAGCACTATGCATAAGTGGTCAGCCAAGAACATGGAAAAACTCATATTATACATGGGTTGAACACTTATTGCCCGGTGTAGAAAAAGATATTTTCTTCCATTTATGGGATTATAACACATTGCCGGGAATAGTAGTACAGTCAGGAGTATCTAAACTTGAGGATGTTCCTATTTCAGAAGAAGAAAAACAAGAAATACTAGATACGTATCAACCTAAGAAATATAAGTTTGATAGTAGAAATGTTAATCCGGTTGAACGTGACAAAGATCCTAGTATACTGTCTGATTATGTGAAATATCCATTAGGTTGGTGGTGTAGAAGTCAGTATCATAGCTTATACTATGCTGCCAATCTAAAAAGACAATACGAACTTGAAAACAATTTTGAATACGATGTTGTGTTTAGAATGAGAACTGATCTATATTTTATGGAAAACTTAAACATGCCCGCTACAATTCGTCCTAACGAGTTCTACAGCAAAAGCAACGGCTACATGGATAACGTTGAAGCCTTTATGATAGGTGATACATTTTATTTTGCTGATAGTTTTACATACGACCAAGCGGCAGAGTTCATCTATGGATTAAACTTCATTGATGCTAGACACGTTGCACCCGCACACATATTATGTCCTCCACCTGAGGTTGGGTTATATCCCTTTTTGTGTGCTAGTGGAATAAAAAATGTCAGTTGCCCGCAAAACATAAAGATATTACGAAATCAAGAATATCTTGACATAAGAGGAAGGTTAGCACACTATGAAGTCGTATAAGATAGCAGTCTGTTTGAGCGGCGAGGCGCGCACTTGGGAGCATTGTGCAACCAACATACTAGAATTCTACAAAAGCGATGTTCACGAAGTAAAGTTTTTTGGACATACCTGGACTGAAAGCGACTATAGAAAAGAGCATGAATACTATGGTGTGGAAAGATACGAACGCTACGATAATACAGTGCTAAATCTCAAAATGCGAAACAAAATTAATTATCAAAAACTAGTAGTGGATAATAAATCGGTAGTCAACGACACACCTGAACCAAGCGTTATAAGTTTTGATGAATGTACATATGGTCTCAAACGAGCAGCAAACTTAGTCAAGCCTACAGTGTATGTGCATATGAGCTACAGTATCATGAAAGCTAACTGGCTTAAAACAATGTACGAAATAGAAAACGATATGCGTTTTGATTTAGTAGTTAGAGCAAGACATGACACATACTATATGCCCGGTACAACGTTTGACAGTTATATACCTAATAATATAGAGCCAACTGTAATACATGGTGCCATCAACACCTTTCCAATGGAATATTGGCAAAACCACTTTAATGACGTATTATTCTTTGGATCAAGTAGAGTGATGAATACTGTATGTGATTTTTACAGATACTATAGTACGGGAAAGTTTTGGGAACTATTAGATACACACTGGAACGACCCTTATGTAAAAATCTGCGGGTATAATGTTAGTTTGTATAAATGGTTAGCAATGAAAAACATAAGGGTAAAAGAAACTCCCCTCTTGTTTAATACTGCTGTGTTTAGAAAAAAAGCAGCAGACGAACTATATAGATTGCCTCAAGATGCGGAAGCAATTTTAGATGTTGAAAGAGGGTTGTTCCGATGAGAATTGCAGTATGCTTTAGTGGGGTTATAAGAACAGGAGTGTTATGTGTTGATAACATAAAACGTTTCTTAGGAGACATGCTACCAAACTGCGATTTTTTCCTACACACATGGGATTACGAAACTAATAAGCCTTTTGCTAGAACGCACTGGAACGATATTCCATTTATTCAGCGACTTGACGAACCGTTACGTCAAGAAAAACTACAAAAATTCATTGAAGCATACAATCCAATAAAGTTTAAGGTAGATAGTTATTCAGAGTTTATGAATAGCGTTACTAATAAACAGTTTCCTATAGTGTGGCATACGCTGTCTAGAAGCTTTGAGCTTAAAAGACAACATGAACTGGAAAACAATTTTACGTATGATGTAGTAATAAAGATTCGCCCAGACGTTATATTTCCCGATTACAAGAGTCTGCGAAAAGCATTAGCTAGAATAGATATATCTAAACCGGTTATTTACAGTGATCCGCATATAGCTCATAGGTTAGATGATGTATTTTGGATCACAAATAGCCAGGTCGCTGATACAATGATTAGATTAGTAGCGGAACCTAGGATGCCACCAGATAACTTTAATACAGCAGTGGTTGAGTTCATACGAAATAATGGAATATCTCATTTACCGATTGCGGGCATTGATCAGATTTGCTATACTATATACAGATATGAATCGTACATGCTTGACCCTATGACAAATTTCCGTGAATGCTATATGAACGATCTTATACATTACAGTTCTGTACCTGCCGAAGAAATACAAGGAGTGTTTCGTTACAACGATAAAAATAACTTATATAGGACAGTGAAATGATTGATTTCCTATACGCAAATGGATGTAGCTGGACAGCCGGCAACGGCATTCAAGATGACCCAAGTTTATCCGATTTGGAACCTGTTGAGAGATGGAGTCATCTCGTACCAAACGCATGGCCTAGTGTAGTCGCAGAAAAATTGGGCGTTGAACATATCAACGAAGCTCAGGGCGCCGGCAGCAATGCACGTATGGTTAGAACCACGTGCGATTTCTTACGGAACTATCCAAAGGAAAAATATAGTTCATTGGTAGTAATGTTGGGCTGGACTACGGTTGACAGAAATGAAGTATATTTACGTGAAGACGAAAAAGAAGGATGGTGCATGTTTAATGCTACACAGCCGGTTAGTTCACACGGTGTACCCTTCAGACCAGACTTTAGTAAGGACTATTTGCGAATCATTGATGAGTGGCAAAAAGACTATATCTTAAATGTGTACTCAAATCATAATAACTATGTTAAGTTTCTGCAAGAAATGTATCTTATGAGCAATCTACTAGAAAACTTGGGCATAAGGTATTTGTTCTTTAGCAGCTTGCCATGGAGAACTGCATGGATGCCAAATCATGATAGTTTTGATATATCAGAAAGATTTGCTCAAGAAATTGCAGCAGTACAAAAGCCCTGCATTTTGAATACCCGAGATTCAGATGAATCATTAAATGTAATGAGTATTTTTTGCAATATTAATCAAATCCCAATGGCTACCGATTGCCACACTATGATAGAAGGACACAGAAGATGGGGCGAACATCTATATCAGGAGTTTACTAATATTTATGGATAAGAAAAAAATTGTAGTATGCGGAGATAGCTTTAACGTCGGCATCGGCCTTGTTGATATGGAAAAGCAGCGATATGGCCAGCTCGTCGCAGATGAATTGGGGCATGAATTAGTAATGCTGGCTAGAGGTAGTGCCTCAAACTATGCAGTGTTTCTTCAAGGCATGTATGCTAGTGAAATGACGCCCAAACCAAACTGTGTCATTATATGCGTAACAAGTTATGATAGAATTGAGTGGCTAGAAGATGAATTTGAAGATCATGTAACTCTTGATCTTTCTCATTTGAACTATCACTTATACCCGCCTCATCATCATCCTCAACCACATCATGATGGTCCATTGGATTTTTATTTTAAGGATAAGGTTGGGTATAATCCAAAACTATTGACTGAACAAGTTGGTGCAATTCCAGATTATCTAAGTTTATTAGATAAGAAGAATCCGGCTGGCTATTATCAGAGATTGCATTCACAATCTCCTGAAAAATTAAAAATGTTGATGGAACATTATTTGACTGTTTGGTCTAACAATTCTATCAAACCTGATTACGATAGGGGACTGATACTGAGTGCCTACACTAAGATTACAAACAGTGGTATAAACTGTTTGGTTCTTTCAAGTGATCGCAAGTTTGATACCTTAATACCTAAGAAGGATTTGATTTACCACAATTGGGGACAATTGACAATGTTATATCCCGACACTATAGGTAGTCATCACGCAGATTATCCAGCACATGAAATTACTGCAAAAATGATAATTGAAAGAATGCTAGAAAATGGATACAACTGATGAGTTGATCTTGATAGCGAACGGCGATAGCTGGACCTATGGATGTGAAATAGTGGATCCTATCCTGCTGGAAAAATATCCAAAGATCACTCATTTGACTGAGATAGACTATCTTCCTGAAAATGATAGTTATAGACTCTCTAGAGTATGGTCAACTAAGCTAGCAGAGTTATTAAAATGCAAGGTGATGAACATATCTGAGCCGGGCGATGACAACACTAGCATACTGTCTAGGACGCAAGAGTATGTCCTGCATTTACTGAGTCAGGGCGTAAAGCCCGAACAACTGTTTATCGTTATCGGTTGGACAAGTCCAGAACGCAGAGACTTTTGGTACAAGAGTGATGACAACACTCAAAGCTATAAGTTTAAGCTTAACCCCCACACGCCAAAATATAATGAGCGTCCATTAACGGAGCTTACTAGGACATATGCATTGAACTTTTGGAATCCAGAAGAATATATTGTTAGGTATGTCACTACCGTGTTGAACTTCCAAAACTTTTGTGTAGCGCATGGAATTAAGTTTTTAAGCTTTAATGCTTTCTATAGACAAAAAAACGCGGACATTGGTACATGGCAAGATATCAATATTGAAGAACAACTTAACTCGTTGTCATTGGGAAACATCCCTATTTCAGATAATAGTACTCGTGAAGTCCATCGTATAAATTACAATACAGTGTGGCAAAATATAGATAGTACCAGATACTATAATAAAGACAACGTGAATAATTCATTTAAGACATTTGTGGATAATACGCTTGGGCCACAAGGATATACTGGATGGCACCCAAATGAAGATGGCCATAATTTATGGGCCACTCAACTATTTCGGTATATACAAGAACATAAGCTACTAAATATTGGATATGACTATGAACGAACCTAAAATTGTAACTAAGCACTGGGGCCAAGAAACATGGATAGCTGACGGTGTTAGAACTCCATATGCATTAAAGCGTATTCTTTTTAAAGCTGGTAACAGAACGAGCTTGCAGGTGCACCAACAAAAGTTTGAAACTAACTATGTACTCTCAGGCACAGGCTTGTTGTATATCAGCAAAGACAAGTTTGACGTAGAACACTTCTTGAATAATTCAATGACACCAGCAGAAGTGGAAGAATACGAATCAACATTTGATATTGTACAACTTGAACCAGGCGTCACCTTTGATGTTCAACCTGGGTATGTCCATCGTGTAGTTGCCACTACAGACCTTGAATTCATTGAAGCAAGTACTCCAGAGCTTGATGACGTTATAAGACTTCAGGACGATCAGAACAGAACGCATGGCAGAATACAGTATGAGCACCAGTAATACAGTAGTTATACCTACTGCTGGATTAGGCTCTAGAATGGGCAATCTTACTAAGAACCTAAACAAAGCCCTATTGCCCTACAAGAACAAGCCGGTATTGTCACATATCATAGATCAGTTTCCTGATAATACAGACTTTATTATTCCTGTTGGACACTTGAGTCAACAGGTTAAAGACTATTGTAATATTGCACATGATGACAGAAATATAACGTTTGTTGAGATTGACGACTATACTTCTAGTATTAGTGGCACTGCCTATACTTTAAAAAGATGCTTGCATTTATTAAATAAACCGTTTTGGTATATACCCTGCGACACATATTTTAATATTGATCTAGTATCGTTGATCAATGACACCAGTAAAAACTATTATTTCACTAAGCAGGTAGATGAAGAATTAACCAATCTTTATACGATGTTCAAGACCGACGACATGGTTATCACTGACATGTTGTTTAAAGAACAATGCTCAACTGATTACGCAGCCTTTACCGGCGTCATGTATCTTGGTGATTATACAAGCTTTAATTCACGGCTACGTGAGCTAGCAAGCAATGAAGTTATTTTTGCAATAGCCAGTGGTGAATCTACGATTGATCTAGCTAGCTGGATTGACTTCGGTAACATTGAAAGCTATACCGACGCAGTAAATGCTAGTCAAAAGTTTGACTTTAGTAAAGAAGATGAAATCACTTATGTCACTGAATCTAAGGTTGTCAAGTGGTGGGTAGATAAGTCTGTTACTGAAAACAAGTATAAGCGTACAGTAAATCATACTGAGATATATCCAAACAACTGTAAAATAGTTGGCAACTTTTTAGCATACGACTTATATCCTGGGAAAACATTGTACCAGCACAACAACGTTGAACACTTTAGTAGTTTACTAACATGGCTGGATACTAATGTTTGGCAGTATACGAACACAGATATAAAAGATAACTGCATTGATTTCTACAAGAATAAGACTATCCATAGAATTGACAAGTATCTTAGTAAGTATGTTGAACAAGAAAATGTCACAAGCGTAAATGGTATTGATGTAAAAGATTATACATACTATCTAAACAACATAGACTATTCTTATTTGTCAGAGACAGTTCAAGCTTCGTATGTTCACGGCGACTTACAGTTTGATAATATTATTTTAGGTGAAGACTATAGATTAATTGACTGGCGTCCTGACTTTGCGGGTAACACAGTAACCGGTGACATTTACTATGATTTGGCTAAGTTAGCTGGTGGATTCATTATTAACTATAGTAAGATCAAAGAGAACAACTTCAAGATTGACATTGTTGATAATAATGTTACATTGGAAATACCTTATATAGATAACCATGAACAGTATTTTGACATATTGAAAAAGTTCGTAGACGAGAAAGAACTAGAGTGGAAGAAGGTAGAACTATTGATTCCTGTAATCTTTTGGAACATGTCTCCACTACACACTAGTCCCTTTGATAAGTTTCTTTGGTACCTAGGTATTAAATTGTTCCAGGAGTATGAATCTAAATACTCTAATCATGAAGCAGTTCTATAGCTTAAGTCAGTATCCTGGTAAAACTGGAACATACTACTACAATCTGTTCTTTAATAAGTTTGGTATTGACGCAACTTATACAGCATTGGGTTGCCAGCCACATGAATTCAATGACACGTTTAACCGCCTAGTCAACGATACTGATACGTGTGGCATCAGTGTGAGTATGCCATATAAAAACACAGTAACCCATCTGTGTAACGAATTAGACAAACAAGCTCACCTATATAATAGTTGCAATACAGTTACGGTAAACAATGGACATACCGTAGGATATAACTGCGACATATATGGATTGTTGGGTATCATTTCTGAGATATCAGTTGACGATAAGATATCAATATTAGGCGATGGGTCTATGGGACAAATGTTCTATCGTTACCTAAACGACAATAAATATTTTGATGTTACCGTGTATAGCAGAAAAAACAACAATTGGCATGACAGGCATGAACCAGCGAACGTCATAATAAATTGCACTAGCTTGGGCACGAGCGAACTTGTTTCTCCATTAATGTTGATTCCTGCAGGAACCTCGTGTATAATTGACTTAGCGTTAAACAAGTCCGTTTTATACGAGCAATGCTTAGCAAGCCATGTGAAGTACATAACTGGTACGAACTTTTACGCACATCAATTTGTAAAGCAGTTTGAAATATACACTGGTATAAAAATTACAGTTGAACAGTTTAACGAAGTGGCAATTAAATGATTATAAACAAACTTGTTATTGATATTGATGGTGTGTTGACAACCGGGCATGTACTATACAATATAGAAGGCAAAACCTTCAAGATTTTTGGGCCACACGATAAGGATGGTCTTAAACTAGTAACTAAGTATATCAGTGATATTACTTTTATCACTGCGGACAAGACTGGCTTTGATATCACTTACGCAAGAATCGTCAAAGATTGGAAGTTTCGTGATGATCAGTTAGTTTTGGTTCCGGAAGAATCTAGATTTGACTGGTTTGTAAGTAATTGTGATTTCAACACAACTGCATATATTGCTGATGGTTACCACGATGCTCCCATATTAGAGCGGGTAGCACTCGGTATTGCCCCCAAAACTGCTAGAATTGAAGCAAGAAATAGTGCTAATTATGTCACACCTAGTGATGCTGCAAATGGTGCTGTACTTGACGCATGTTTATATATTGAAAGAGTGATTAATGGACTTGAAACAGTTTAAATTAGGTGTGGGTCCAATGAGCAAAGAGATAGTTGAGCTATGCCTCAACTATAGCCACTCGCACGATCATCCACTAATGATTATCGCTAGTCGCAATCAAGCAGATTACGATAGTGGGTACGCAATGAATACCAAAGAACTATCGGAGCTAGTGTTCAATCATGAACATTATAATCCTAATAGGGTATTATTGTGTAGAGACCATTGCGGTCCTTATTTCAGCGATATGGATAATGGTCTAGAACTAGAAGCAGCGTTAGTGCGATGCTTGAATACAATCAAGGCCGACATTGATGCAAACTTTGACCTCATTCACGTTGACGTAAGCAGAGTAGAACCGAACAAGCAGCAATATGTTGCCGAGAAGTTGTTTTCCTATGCAATGGAACTGAATCCAAATATTATGTTTGAGTTTGGCACCGAAGACAATACGGGCAACACCACTGAAACATTGAATATGTTGAACATTCAACTAGAATATGTCAAGCCTTGGCAGAACAATCTTCGCTATGTAGTGTCTCAGACAGGAAGCTTGACTAAGCAAACTCAAGTTGGTACGTTCAACATTGAACAGACCAAGAAGCTTATCAACGTCATTCATCAAAATGGCTATATGTTCAAGGAACATAATGCAGACTATCTTGATGTTGAGCAGGTAAAGTTGCGTAAAGATACAGGAGTGGATGCATTAAATATCGCCCCGCAACTTGGCACTATTGCTAGCAGTGTGCTATATGATTTGGGTTCGGGCACAGTTGAATTATCAGAGTTCATGAATGTTGTACTTGATTCGGGCTATTATAAAAAGTGGTGCACCGTTGAAGTAGACAATGACAAAGACCGCTTTATCAGTTCTGCACACTATTTGTTTGAGCATCCATACTGCTATGATCTAAAGCAAGTAATAGATATGGAAGAATACGCTACAGTGTTAGAGGCTAGATTGTTTGACGCACTAGACCAATATAGATTTGGGTACAACTAATAAAAATGGTAGCATAATACCCAATAAATACTGACTACTATTGGAAACAACTATGATTAAAATTATCAAGAACCTTATCAACAAAGTTAGGCGCGAGATTCTATATAGAAAAAGAATCAAAGAGCTTAAAAAAAGAGATCCACATATTTACAGATGAACTACGTAGGCATTAGTTGCGGCTTCCATGATGCCGGTTTAAGTGTCATTGATAACAATGGCAATATTCTTTTTGCTGGGCACAGCGAACGATATAGCAAGAAAAAGCATGATAGTGACTTGTGCTTGGGCATTGTTGATGATGCGTTAAATTATATCAACAATGATTTTCAAGTGCATTACTATGAACGCCCTTATGTTAAGGCAATCCGTCAACTATATGCAGGGCAAAAGTTAGGACCATTTGGCTGGGACAAGTTAATCGGTTCTTCATTGTATGCGTTAAACACGGGCGAACACTCTCATAAAGGTAGAGTAAAGACGCACAATCACCATCTATGTCACGCCGCAGCAGGATTCCAAACAAGTCCATATGAAGATGCTACAGTAGTTGTTATTGATGCTATCGGTGAACTAGATACTATTAGTATTTGGGATGCAACTTACGATAAGAACGGTGTAGCAAAGTACAAGAAGATTTGGGGACGCAAGTATCCTGACTCAATTGGTCTTTTCTATTCTGCAATGACAGCACGAGTAGGCTTGCGCCCACTAGACGAAGAATATATTCTGATGGGTATGGCTGCATATGGTAAGCCAGTATATGATATCTCAATGCAACGATTATTCAGTAACTTTAATGAGATTGTTTTGAAAGATAACCTACACATCGGAGTTGATGAAAAGTTTCTAAAGGATGCAGACGAAATGGATATTGCTGCATCTGCACAGGCTGTTGTTGAACAGCTAATAGAAACAGTAATGAAGAAGGCTAAGAAGCTAGGTAGTAGCGACAATCTCGTATATGGCGGCGGCGTTGCTCTCAATTGTCTTGCCAACAGACTACTGGGTAAGTATTACGAAAACATTTGGATCATGCCTAACCCAGGTGATGCAGGTAATAGCTTAGGCGCAGCAGCGTTGGGCTATGGCAAGAAGATCAACTGGACAGATGCTTTCTTAGGATTTGACATTGAAGGTGATTATCCGGTTGACAGCATCATCAAAGAATTATATAGTAACAAGATGGTAGGTGTCGCTAGTGGCAGGGCGGAGTTTGGCCCTCGTGCATTAGGTAATCGAAGCCTGCTAGCAGACCCTCGCGGCCCTGAAATTAAGGACAAAGTTAATGACATTAAACGAAGACAGAAGTTCCGCCCGTTTGCGCCAGTCATTTTGGAGGAGCTGGTTACTGATTACTTTGATATGCCTAGTGGCTGGAGCGACAGTAGGTATATGCAAGTCATCGCTACTTGTAGGCATCCTGACTTATTTCCTGCTATCGTTCATCATGACGGGACTTCTCGTGTTCAGACTGTCCCGAATGACGGATCAGGAATTAGAAAACTACTAGAAGCCTGGTATAAAGAAACCGGCTGCCCAATGCTTTTGAATACGTCATTGAACATTCGTGGAGAACCCATGGTTAATGATCGTAATGATGCTGATAGATTTGAAAAACTCTATGGAGTAAAAGTCTGCTCATAAGTAAAGTATATGCTTAGAGACGTATTCTATTTTGGTAAAAAGCCCAACGTTCATCCTAGAGAACAGTTTGCAGAGAATCTACAAGATGCTAGACTAAAAGCCACTACTCGTGACTTTTGGATCATTAATGAGTTCTCTGACTATCGCAATTTTGATTGGGACTTTGATTTTGAATTTTTGCCTGACGAAGACGTTTGGGCAGAAGATCACAATAACGTATGGCCTAGTCAGCATCAAAAGGACAGTGGCACATGGTTGTGTCCCAAGGAACATAGTGATGTTATTGTCTATCGCAATGATGTAGATCCGGTCATTCGTAAAAACGAAAAGACCGACCAATGGGTCGAGCTTGATTTAATCAACTATAGTAAGTTTGACTTTAGTTGGCATCCTGACCCAACTGATCCTCCCTATATCTATAAGTGGGGTTGTAAGTTCTTCCCAACAGAAATCAAGCATGTATTAGAGTATCGTGTTCCTGGCGCTACTCAAGAAAAGTATATGAACACGATTGCAGAGTTAGTACCTGAATATGATCGTTGGGTAGAACATCAGGCAATTGACAAAGATAGATTTGATATGTCATGGAGACCAAATCCATTGGATCCACCATTCATCTATGTTTGGGGTAACAAGTATGTTGACGGAAGACTACAGCCCACACTTGAATATCATGCTCCGAACGCAACTGATATAAAATATCTATCAGAACTTGTCCCTGTTTTACCTGAACAAGATAGATGGACTATTCTTGAGGATATTGTAAAAGATTCATTTGACTTTAGCTGGCGTCCTGACCCAAGAGAACCAGCATTCATTTATGTATTTGGTAACGAACAATACGATGGCACAATCATGCCTACACTTGAATATCGTTGCCCTAATGCTACAGAAATTAAGTATGTCAATGATATTACGGCTAAATTAGCTCCCAAGAAGGAATTGTTTGAGCATTTAGAAGACAGTTATGGTATTGATTATAGCTGGCGCCCTAATCCTACAAGTCCTCCCTATATCTATGCATGGGGTAATCAATGGAATAGTCCAGAAGAAAAGATATCTATTCAGTTTGTCGTTCCAGGAGCCACAGAATACAAATATATGACAGAGCGTGCTATTCGCAAGCCATGCATGGATAATTGGGTAGTCCCTGATGATGTTGACGCTACTGGATTTGATTTTAGTTGGGAGCCAAACCCCACGGCACCCCCGTACATTTATGAGTTCGCAACACAATGGCAGAAGACCGGCGGCCCTCAGTACGTAGTACCGGGAGCTACGGAGAAACAGTATGTGGATTTTCAAAGAGTTAAAAGACTTCCTACAAACAAAGGTTGGGCGATTCCTAACAATATTGATATTGATAGATTTGATTTTTCATGGCATCCAGATAGTTCTAGTCCTCCTTATGTTTATGTATTTTCTACTCAGTGGGCATTCAGCGGCGGACCTGTATATACAGTTGATGGAGCAACTGAGGTCAAGTATGTAGAAGATCAGGTTGCTACTGCAATCGTAGATATGAATAATTGGGTATATGATGCTACTGAGATTGATGTAGACAGCTTTGATTTTAGCTGGCATCCACATGCAGAAGATCAGCCATATATCTACCAGTTCGGTACTCAATGGCAGAAGACAGGTGGTCCTAAATATATTACTTCGGGCGCTGATAATTCAAGCCCGGTAAAATATGTAGATACTCGTATTATAAAAGCAATGCGCTTATCCAACCCACATGATTACTATTGGGTAGAAAATTATCCCATTAAAGACTTTGATTACTCATGGCACCCAGACGATACCGAAGAGCCATATATCTATGTATTTGGTAACAAGCAGTATCCTGCCGAAGAGTGTCCTACTATTGAATATAGAATGGAAGGCGCAACTCAGGTAAAATACATTCATGATATCGTAGCTACGTTAGATGTAGATATGACTAACTGGGTAATTCATGAACCAATTGATGAAGACAGTTTTGACTTTAGTTGGGTACCTAATCCAACTGACCAGCCTTATATCTATGTTTTCGGTAACCAACGTTATTCGGGTGAGATTTATCCCACTGTAGAATATCGTACTCCTAATGCGACAGAAAAGAAATATGTCAGTGATGTAACCGCTAAACTTAAAGTTGACAAGTCTAAGTTTACTTTATTATATCCAATAAACGAAGATAAGTTTGATTTTAGATGGAGACCTAACCCAATGTCTCCTCCCTATATCTATATCTTCGGTAACCAATATTACTCAGCAGAAGAAATGCCCACTGTAGAATATCGGGTAGATGGTGCTACCGAAATAAAATATGTGAAAAATATTACTGCACATTTGAAGTCCAACATGACAAATTGGGAAGTTCCTAGTAACATTGACGTTTCAAGTTTTGATTTTAGCTGGGTGCCTCATCCCAAAAGTCCTCCCTACATCTATGAGTTTGCAACGGTGTGGAATGACAGGGGCGGACCTAGGTATATCGTCAAAGGGGCAACAGAATACAAGTACATTGAAGAAATTAAAGCTAAAACATTACCTGATAAAACCAATTGGGACATTCCGAATAATATTGATATTTCAAGTTTTGATTTTAGCTGGGTTCCTCATCCCAATTCCCCTCCATACATATATGAGTTTGGGACACAATGGAATGACAGGGGAGGACCTGTTTACCGAATGCCTGGTGCAACGGAATACAAATACATTGATACTGTAAAGGCAAATACTCTTCCAAGCCGAGTCAACTGGGAAATACCAGACGGGGTAGATGTTAGACGATTTGATTTTAGTTGGGCACCACATCCGATGGCCCCGCCCTACATCTATCAGTTTGGTACTAAGCTAGATAACAACGACGGTCCTAGATATGTCACGCCTAGCAACAACGGAGAGATTGTATATCTTGAGCGGGTAGAACTTTTAGGTTCATCTGATATTAGTGTGGGTCAATATTATATTGAAACCAGCTTGGAAGAGTTAATCAATAAGCATCCAAAAGAAATCTTTTGGGCAATGCGAAAGAACATTGACTATTCACACTTTGATTTTAGCTGGCGCCCAACTACTGTGGAAGTTGCCTATGAACTAGATTATGTTCATGTTTTTGGTTCTCCTGAATCAGAACTAACACAGACATATTTTGTGAGCGCAGAGCATTATCTAAAAGGTAACACCGAGTTTAAGTTTGTAGAAGATTTAAAACTAAATGAAGATACTTTGGCTAAACTATTCAAGAAGCCTGATATGTTCTTTATTGACAGAAGCAATAGTGAATCACAAGAGCGGTTTGAGAAGCTTAAAGAACGTTTCCCTGGCATTCAAAAGACTCGCTATCTTAATAGCTGGGTTGATACTATCAATCGCTGCACTAAGAAAGCAAGCACTGAATTGATTTGGGTTCTTAATAGTGAACTAGACTATAGCGACTTTAACTTTGATTACTATCCTAATCCTTGGCAGATGAAGATGGTTCAAGTGTTTGGTACTCAGTGGAGCCATTGGGGAACAACGTTCATGGTTAACTGCGAAACATTCCCCGAAGATACCAGGTATGTCAAGATTATTGAACATCTATCCAACTTGAACTTTGTGAAGGATATTCGTACTAAGGCAACACAGTGCGTCCATGATATTGTAGTTATTGACCATGCTAACAAGGAAACAAGTGATGTAGTGTCATTTTTGCAGAGTAAGGTATCTGACAACACGATTACGGTAATTCCTTATCAAGAGAGCTACCTAGAAACCTTCAAGGAAATTATTAGTAAGCAGCAAGAAAAGAAGGATCATTACATTTGGATTTGCTCAAGTGTATGTGACTATACGAACTTTGATTTCTCATATGTGTGTGATCCGTTTGCAAGAGACCAGCTACATGTTTTCCCAAGTGGAACGCAGAAGTTCGGTGATACTTTCTTCGTAGATGTTAACAAGGCTAGAGAAGTTATCAGTGATCTAGAACTACTAGAAAGCTTCAATAAGGTAAACTACAACATGACTATTAGGGCAGAAAGATTGCCCGAACCAGTGATTGTTGTTAATGATGACACGCATTCTACTGCTATTAATAAGATTATTGATTTCCCATACGCAACACTAGTTACCTATGATAACACTGATGTACCTAAGGTTGATATTGAGCCGATGAATCTTTGGTCTAGCGATACTAAGAATATCTATGTTACTAGTACTGGTGCAACTCGTATTGTTGTGCCTGTCGAAGCTAAGGACTATGTTAAGAAAGAATTGTATGAATATCCATACATTAAGCGTGCTCCTAAGTTAGCAACTTCTAAGCCATTAGATATCGTATACCTAAGTAACGGCGAAACAGGTGCCGACGAAAACTATCAATACTTGTTAGATGTTACTAAGGATCTCCCCAATAGAGTTGTTAGGGTAGATGGAATTAACGGTCGTGTTGCTGCTTATCATGCAGCAGCAGAGGCTAGCGAAACGACTTGGATGTTCACGGTCTTTGCTAAGCTTAAAGTCAACCCTAAGTTTGATTGGAACTGGCAACCCGATAGAATGCAGGCTCCTAAGCATTATATTTTCTATGCAAAGAATCCAGTTAACGGATTAACCTACGGTCACCAAGCAATGATCGCATATAACAAGAAGCTCACACTTGCTAATGAAGGCAAAGGTCTTGATTTTACATTGGATGACGAGCATGAAGTAGTGCCATTGATTTCAGGAACAGCAAACTACAATACTGACGAGTTCTCAACGTGGCGCACTGCATTTAGAGAAGTTATCAAGCTTAAAGCGGATTCTGATGATATAGCCAAATATCGCCTTGATGCCTGGCTTACTAAAGGGGAAGGTAATTTCGCAGAGTACAGCATTAAGGGTGCGTTAGATGCAGAAAAATACTATGATGATGTTGGCGGTGACTTTGACATGATCAAATTAAGCTATGAATGGGATTGGCTGCGAAACAAGTTTAATGAAATGTGATTTTGGGTACTTAAAGCGGTTGACAACAGAATAAAAGATAAGTATAGTAGAAGCTATAGTGAAAAATATCACATTACCCTAACAGCCAAAGGAGGCTACTATGAAGAAGTTCATTTCCCTTATTACAATGTCTGCAATGCTTGCTGTCTCTACGCCAGCTCTCGCCGATCATAGGCGCTTTGACCCACGCTGGGGCGTAGATCATGGTGGGAGGCAACATCCTGGTACCTGGCGAGGTCATCGTGATCGTGGTGTAAGCACTGAAGGTGCAATTATCATTGGACTCGGTGCATTGCTTGTAGGTAAGGCTATTGCCGATAGCAACAACCGTCGTCGTGAACGTGAAGTAATTATTGTAGAACGTTACCCGCAACAACCCCGACAAGTTTGTCAAGACGTAGTTCAGCACGATTACTATGGGAATCCATATGTTGCCGGACGTAACTGCTGGTACGAGCGATGATTGATTGGTCAGGTATGCGTACTGTGCGAAAGCCGACTCAAAAGGAGCGCGGACGCTATCAACGTTGGGTAAAGTATCTTAAAGATTCTAGACTCACCGAAGAACAAATCCATGAACGAGCAGCTAGATTGACTGAACAGGGTCGGGAGCCTGATCTATAATTATGGTAGTCTGTAGTTGTAGAAACATTAGAGACTCGCAATACACTAGCAGAGAAGAACTATCTGCCCGCATTTTACAAGACGATTATTGTTGTGGTACATGCTTAGACGAGTTTTTACCAAACGACAACAAAAAGATTGACACGAACCCCCAACTAGTATATAAATAGATTATCAGTTGTTTGATGCAATCTGATGTTTGTGCAGGACCCGGGGGCGGTACCCGGCGCCTCCACCATTAACACACTTGCCTGACTCCTCCGGTTTTTGGGAGGTAAGTTGGGACCGAACTTCACTAGAGGTCGTTCTACAGTGCCTTGAGGCATGAGGATACTAACAGAAACGAGTGTGTTAATGATGGGGGCGAAATTTAGGATCGACTGCAAGGCAGAGGTGAGAGTAGACTGATTGGTTGGCCGCATATAAGCCAAAACTGTAAATGTCGCAGCTAATGACAACAATGTGGATCTTGCCCTAGCGGCATGATTCTACGGGGTCCGGGAGTACCTTGCAACAGAAACTCCCAACCATACTAACTATCATAAATACAGTATGGACATTAATGAATTGGAATCCTTTAAATTAAGCGATGCTGTAACTTTCCACAAGGAATTGAACCCTAAGTTGTGGGAAGATAATACACTTGATCCAGAAGTGCGTGATCAATTACTATTGATTGCCGAAGACTTTGTAGAATATCTAGGCATCAGCAATCTTAAAGTTAGAGACGTTACTATCTCAGGTAGTAACGCTGCCTATTCATATACTCCTCACAGTGACTTAGACTTGCACATATTGGTAGACTTCAATGAACTACCAAACAACGAAGTGTACCAAGAACTGTTCACTGCTAAGAAAACATTATATAACGATGCCCACGACATTACGGTGCGTGATGTTCCCGTAGAACTATATGTGCAGGATACAAATCAGCCTCATGTTAGTTTAGGTGAGTACAGCATTGTCTATGACAAGTGGATTCGCATTCCTAAAAAGCGTAGAGCAAACTTTGACGAAGCTGCAACCAAAGCAAAGTATGAGAAGCTTGGTGACCTTATTGAGTTGGCATTGAAGTCACGAGATCCAAAAAGAGTCAACGATACCCTCGCACTAATCAAACGTTATCGCAAGAGCGGACTGGAGAAAGCTGGCGAGTTTGGTCCTGAGAATCTAGCATTCAAAGCAATCAGAAAGCAGGGACTGATTCAAGACCTACATGACCTCAAAGCACAATTACACGCTGAAAAGTTAAGCATTGACGAATATGCTAACGAAGATTATGATCCAAATGGTCCGCCCCCTGGACCCGAGTTTAAGCCTACGATGCCTGCAGGTACTGTCAGAGTAGACGTTAGTGATGTATACGATTGGTACAAGCTAGGTCAACATATCAGCAATATGAAGGGTTTGGGTAAGCACGATTTCGGTAAAGGTCCTCCCAGCACTATTTTGTCATTCGGTGATGAAGATACCGAACACAAATATATTCAAGATTTAGAAAAGACTGGATTGACTACGACTGATATTGATCCAGTTGACCCCAAGCAACCAAAAGGTATGAAGCGTCAAAAAACTGACCCTACATTTAATGTCAATGAGACAGACGATAGAAAAGCAGCAGTACTTAAGATTCAGAAACACTTGAATAAGAAGTATGGTGCCAACCTTGACCTTGACGGTAAACTAGGTCCGTTGACTCTTAAATCAATCAACAAGTTTATGCCTAGAGCAAAAACTGGATTAGCTGATGAGCCTAACAAGACAACAGCAGTGCAGGGTAAGAAGCTGAAAGAAGCAAAGATTGATGCCCATCGTCAGGGTGATACTATTTGGATCAACTACTTTGAGGTTCCTGAGAAAGGTAAAGGACTTGGTACTCAAGAATATATGAAGTTTGAAAAGAGCCTTCCTAAAGACATAAAGAAGATTCGTTTAGTAGCAAGTGATGCCGGATATGGTCCTACTCACGAGTTTTGGGACAGAATGGGATTTGACTATGCTTATCCAGATGATGATAATGAAATGGTTAAGCTGCTAGAAGCCGTCAAGTTCAAAGTACAAAAGGGCAAGAATAAATTCTCTACTGAATTATTAGTAAGCGGTGAACCTGTTGGTATATATCAATACGATGCTACTACTGGACGCAGTATTGCCGAAATTTATCCTGAGTTTAAGGGCAAGGGTTTAGGTAAACTATTAGTCTTACACGCTATCTATACCGCTGCACAATTAGGTCTTGATTTTATAGAAGATGATTCACGAACCGCAGAATATGATAACGTATTAGATAGCCTAAGCAGCAATGGTTATATAGTAGATGATGATGGATATTGGTATGTCACAGGTGACGGAGAACAATATCTGAAACAATCATTAAAAGAAGCCCACCTGGTAGAAACCGCAGAGGAAAATCAAATTATCAATGCAGTTTCTAGAGCAGCCGCTGATAAAATTGTCGAGTTCATGCAAGCGAATGAAAGCAAGATATTGGATATGTTATTGGTAGGCATGACTCCCAAAACTCGTCTAATATTATTTGGTTTAAAACCAAAAGACCTAAATGTTCCCTCAGTGAAAGACCCGCTACTCAATAAATTATTAAAAACTATGAAAATTAAAGTCAGTACCTATAAGAATTGGAAAAACGAAAAAGATACAAAGATTTATGGAGAATACTATGAGGGTGATAACAGTATTTTACTTTATTTCCCGGCTCATGAACTTGCTGCTAAAATACGAGGAACAACCATTCAATCCGAGGTTGCCAGTACATTATCACATGAAATTCAACATGCGCTTGACGATTTAAAAAGTCAGGGCAAGGCACTAGCAGATCCTATATTATACAAAGGAATGAGTAACGATTATCAATCATATCTTAAAAGACCATATGAAGTGAATGCTAGATTCCAACAAGCAACTATGGACATAGCAGAATATGTAGCTATGCCAAAGAAAGATGGTAGCAAGGCTACACAGAAAGATTTGCCGGAACTAATTCGTTACGCATTTGAAAAAAATCAATTAGATAAAATCTACGAGAAAAATCAAAAAGAATATAAGAGATTATTGTCTCGTGCTTATAAGTTCTTCCAAGCTGAAATGAATGCTCCTAAGAAAGCAACTCCTCAAAATATAGTGAGTAGAGCAGTCAATTGGATAATGGGTAATTCCACAAAAGAAATTAATGAGGCTTCCGGATACATTCCAAGCGAAAAAGAGAAGAATGATCCTCGCTTCAAGACTGCACTGACTGTAGACGTTAAGCCAGACTCAATCAAGAAGAATGCTAAGGCGTTCAACTGGAAAACCTCACGAGCAGGCATCCCTCCCCAAGCACGAGCAGATGGTAAGCTTGCGGAAGACCTAATGAGAGAGTTTAAAAGTTTTTTACTTGAAGATAAGCAGCCCAAAGTAGGTTATCACGTTACTGCTACAAAAAACTTACCAGTCATACGTAAGAACGGAATCAAAGCAGATAGCAGAGGCAATAGCTATGTTTGGGATTCGTTTGAAATGGCTGAATGGTTCACCGACTTTCAGAACGATGAGGGTCAAGATAGAACGATATTGAAAATAGATATGACAGGCATTGATGCCCGCCCCGATCCAGAAGCCGAAGACATGAGCGAATGGTCAAGTAGATTTAAGCCCGGCACGAACGGCGGCGCTTGGATAGTAACAGGTTCTATTCCACCGGACAAAATCATAGGTTGACAATGGCCCAAAACTATTGTAGTGTGAGACTATGAGCAAAGATTTCAACACCGCAGAAGAAGCTAGAATGATCATGTATGATATCAATGATCAGCTTTGTAAGCTACCATATAACCCTGACCTAAGCAAGTTTTGCTACAATATCTGTGACATGGTTGAAGAGCTTAGCAAGCTTGAGGTCTATACCCGCCGCACCCCTCCCCGTTCTCGCTATCATGTGCAGTATAATAAACTGCGTGAAGAAATCCGCGGTGCTATTAAGCACCTCAACAACCTTATCCTTATGCTTCGCCTCATGGCATAAAAAAATATCCAGTTAGGCAAAAAACTGGTTGACTTCCCCCTCATAATATCATATAACAAGACTATAGAGAGCAACGAAGCAAACACTCTCTACATTTGTTCAAACTAAGGAGCTTAAAGTATGTCTCAAATGTCCGATAATCTCACTATCACTTCTATTCAGGCCCGTAAGGCTATTCTCGCTGCGTTCAAGGCAAAGCGCCCTGTCTTCCTCTGGGGCCCTCCGGGTATTGGTAAGTCTGAATGCGTTCAGGAAATCACTGACGAACTCGGTGGCTACATGGTTGATCTTCGCATGGCGCAGATGGAACCGACTGACATTCGCGGTATCCCCTACTTCAACAAGGAAATCGGCAAGATGGATTGGGCCGAACCTGTTGATCTTCCCAGCGAAGAACTTGCCGCACAGTATCCGATCGTCGTTCTTTTCCTTGACGAAATGAACTCCGCTCCCCCTGCTGTTCAGGCTGCTGGTTATCAGCTTATTCTGAACCGTCGTGTTGGTAAGTACAAGCTGCCTGATAACGTTGTTATCGTTGCTGCTGGTAACCGCGATAGCGACAAGGGTGTTACGTATCGTATGCCGATGCCGCTTGCTAACCGTTTCGTTCACCTTGAAATGCGTCCTGACTTCAACTCTTGGCAGCAGTGGGCTGTTAACAAGGGCGTTCACAAGGACGTTGTTGGTTATCTCTCGTTCGCTAAGCAGGATATGTACGACTTTGATGCTAAGGCTTCGTCTCGCGCCTTCGCTACCCCGCGTTCGTGGGTGTTCGTGAGTGACCTGCTCACTGACGAGGACAACGTTGATAACGATACGCTGTTCAATCTCGTTGCTGGTGCTGTCGGTGACGGTCTCGCTACCAAGTTCATGGCACATCGTCGTGTTGCTGGTCAGATGCCGAACCCCGCTGACATTCTTGATGGTAAGGTCAAGGACCTTAAGGTCAAGGAAATCTCTGCGATGTATTCGCTTACGATTTCTATGTGCTACGAACTTAAGGAAGCACTTGACAACAAGCGTGTTGATAACAAGCAGTTCCACGTGATGGCTGATAACTTCTTTGAATACATCATGAAGAACTTCGAAACTGAACTGGTTGTGATGGGTGCTAAGATTGCGCTTAAGACGTACCGTCTGCCGATTGAGCCCTCGCAGCTTTCTAACTTTGACGAGTTCCACAAGAAGTACGGTAAGTACATCGTGGAAGCTGGCAACTAAGTCAGCAAGCTCCGGGGGAGGGTTTGAGACAGCCCTCCCCCATTTTTCGTAGGTATTAATATGAGCATAGCCACTTGCGCGGTTTGCGGTGTCCAAGTAGAAAGAACACTTCATCAATTCCCTACCCGTAAGTATCCGCACAATGCTCCCTACCTTGCCGCTCTATATCACCGAGATCCTTTTTGGGGAAATGGTGATTTTGAAGAATATTGCGGCCCTAAATGCGCTACAGAGGCTTTCTTAAAAAGCAAACAAGTATAAAGTTTTTGGTTGACAATACCGCTTAGGTTTGTTATATTGTCTATATCAACTAAGGAGATTTCTATGAGTGACGTTATTCCCGGTACTGCGACTAAGCCTAAGAAGGGCAAGCGTACCCGCAGCAAGAAGTTTGAAAATCTGATCGGCCCGACCGATCCTAAGATTGATCACGAAGCCCGTGAGCGTCTTATTACCGCTCGTATTGGTCTCCTGCTTCGTCAAAGCTTTTTCGGCAATCTCGCTACTCGTTTACAGCTTGTAAACGCTGACGAGTGGTGCTCCACTGCTGCTACTGACGGTCTGCGTTTCTACTACAACAGTCGTTTTATCAAGATGCTTCGCACTAAGGAAGTTGAATTCCTTGTCGGTCACGAGGTCCTTCACGTTGTTTACGATCACCTTGGTCGTCGTGACAGCCGCGACCCTGAAATTTGGAACATCGCTAACGACTATGCTGTTAACGCTGACCTCAAGCGTCACAAGGTCGGTGAAATGATCACTACTGTTCCTGCTCTCTATGAGCAGAAGTATGATGGTCTTGCATCCGAAGTCATTTATGACGACCTCATGAAGAACGTCAAGTACATTGATATTGACGAACTCCTCGACAAGATGCTTGACGATCACCTTGAAGATGAAGGTCAGGGCGAGGGTGACGGCGAAGATAATGGTCAGCAGGGTAATGGTAAGCGTCCGCGGATGAGCCCTGAGGAACGTGAACAAGCCCGTCAGGAAATGAAGCAGGCTATTCTCAACGCTGCACAGACTGCCGAAGCTGGTACTATCCCGCTGGGCGTTGAACGTCTTATCAAGCAGCTTACTGATCCTGTCATGCCCTGGCGTGAACTGATCCAGACTAATCTGACCTCTGCTATCAAGTCTGATTACACTTGGATGCGTCCTTCTCGTCGTTCTTGGCACATGGATGCTGTTATGCCTGGTATGAATCCTGGTGAAGAAATTGACGTTGATATCTACATTGACATGTCAGGTTCTATCAGCAACAAGCAGGGTATGCAGTTCCTTAGCGAAGTCGCTGGTATGATGGAAGCGTTTGATGGTTACTCGCTCCGTGTCACTTGCTTTGATACTCGCTGCTACAACACGCAGGAGTATACTAGTGAGAACATGGAGAACATTGAGGAGTATCAGCTTCACGGTGGTGGCGGCACCGACTTTGATAGCATCTTTGATGACCTCAAGGAAGCTGGTCGTGTCCCCAATCGTTTGATCGTCTTCACTGACGGTTATCCGTGCGGTAGCTGGGGCGATGCTGATTATTGTGATACGACTTGGATCATTCACGGTGACCCCAATCCGAACCCGCCCTTCGGTACGTATGCTATCTATGACGACCATAAGAAGTAATACGATAGCAAGTGTAGGGGCTATGATATACGAGTCCCCGGACGGTGGAAAGACGATCTACGCAAGAGAGCGTGGGTCGTCTTACTGCGTTTTAGTCCGAAAAGACGATACCGTAGAGGAAATTAAACAGCTTCTTGCTAGACGAGACCGGCTTACTAAAATTTGTGAACTGGCTAAAACAGTTCCTGCATTAAACGATCAGCTAGAAAAGCTTGAAGAAATATATTTGTTGGTGAAAAATGAAAACAATTGACGATATCAACCTACACACATGGTTTATGGAACGTGAACTGGAGTTTAAGCCGGCGCACTTCATTGAGTCCAGCGTACCTGTTACCGAAGAATCTAAGGTTTGGATTCTAGAAAAGCTTACCGGAAGATTCACTTTAGGACCGGGCGCTGTCACTTTCTATAACGGTATGTTCCCCTCATTTGAAGATTCTAAAGAAGCACTGTTCTATGAACTTACGTGGGGTTAACGCTACTACTGTTGTACAAGACGATGTTCCGTTTGAACCTGCGGCTCGGCGTATACTTACCTTTCAACGAGACCGCAGTAAACTTTATGTTGATAAAACACCATACCACTATGCCAATCCAATAATGTATTCATTTGCAGAGTTGGAAGAAATGGCTTATTGGTGCCATGATACCTTTGGTCATCGTGGCTATAGACAAAATACTATGGAACTTGTGTGGGACTTCAATGCTGATCCTTACTACATCTTTTGGTTTGAAGAAGAAAAGCATTTGATGATGTTTATACTACGCTGGTCATGACCACCGTACGAATCGGGTCTGGTATGGCAAAGAACGTACTGGAAGTGTTAGAATGGCTTGACGAGAATATCGGTGAATTCCACCGCAGACATATGTCTACCTCATGGACCACATCCTACTACGGTGAAGGGTGGGAAGCACGCTGGCACTCCGCATGGCCAGGGTGGTTTATGGATGTGACATTTGATGACCCAAAACACGCCGTATTCTTCACTCTACGCTGGAAATAAAAATATTCTCCGAACAAATTAGCAATTAAATACAAATGCGAATTTACAAGGAGAACGCAAATGGCTTTTTTAAGACACGTAGGGAAGCACGGTGATCGCAAGGTAGCGATTGTATTCCGTGAAGTACCAGGCGAGCCACATATGTGTTTAGTAGTATATACAGAACTACTCAACAGAAATATTCATGATCCGTTGGTAAAGTGCATTGAAAGTGACATTGGTCAGAACAGTAAGAACTTAGCCGACGCATTAAATCGTACACACACCACTGATGGTAACATCATCCTTCAGAAGCTTCACGCCGAAGGCATGTTAAAGAAGGTTAATACAGAACTTATCGTAATGACCCCTGCCCCCAACACTCAGATTAAGCTTAGTGAATTGAACACTATCCTTGACGAAATGGAAAAGGGCGAAGCAGCAGTTAAGAAGCTTGCTGAAATGGATAGTCAGCTTGGTATGCAGGATCCAGTTCAGGTTGCTAAGCGTATGCGCGGTGACATGATCACTGAAAGTGCTACACGCAATGAAGTCCCGGCCGCTGCCCCATTGCAAGCATCAGGTGACGCATTAGGCGATGCAGCGATTGCTAACAACATTCGTCAACAGGCAATGAGAATGGCAGCAGAAGCTAGAGGTCTTCTAGCAGAATCGGAAAGAATGCTTAAGGAAGCTGATGCCCTTGCTCCCGCAGCCCCTGCTGTTAGTGCTACTCCAGTAGCAAAGAAGACACGTGGTAGACCAAAAAAGGTAGCTATTTCTGCATAAGGTAAAGTAAATGTCCCCTGAATTTATTGAAAAGTGGGAAAGACTACTTGAAGATGTTGACAAGCAGAAAATTCCAGTTGAGTTTATCAAAAAGATTATATTGAAGTTACAAGGCAGAAGACAGCACACTATCAATATACAGAGACTAATGGAACAAGGACTTTACCCGGAAGAGATTGAAGATGTGATAAGCACTAAACTTATTGATCTTGACGAACTAGTAATAGGAATTGAATTTATACTTAATGTTGAGAGCATTGCAGAAACAGTGCAGCCCGAAACAGATAGATTATTGAATGGATTATGAAACTAATAATAGCATGTGACCCAAATGGGGGTATAGGCTATGAAAACAGATTGCCCTGGAGTAATATCCAGGGCGATTTGCCAAGATTCAAGCGTTTAACAGAAGGACAAACTGTTATCATGGGACGCAACACTTGGGATAGCTTACCAAAGAAACCGTTACCAAAGAGGTATAACTTTGTCGTAACGAGCCAACAACTTGATATGCCAGAGCATTCAGAATGCATAACCTACGAAGAATTTACAGCCCCGTCTTGTTCTCTTAGGTTTAGTAGCACATGGTTGATAGGCGGCGCACAATTAGTCAATGCATGTTGGCCTCACATCACTGAAATACATCTAACAAACGTATACGACCATTATACTTGCGATACTCACATAGACCTGCTATATGTAGAAGCTAACTTTACTAGGGTTTGGAGCGAAGTGTTCCCTGATCATAGATATGAAATTTGGAAAAGAAAATGAAACAGTACCACGATTTGCTTGAAGATATACTAAATAACGGTGAAGTCAAGGACGATAGAACTGGAGTCGGAACTATCAGCGTTTTTGGCCGTCAACTTAGATTTGATCTATCAAAAGGCTTCCCTGCTATTACTACTAAAAAATTAGCCTGGAAGTCAGTAAAAAGCGAATTACTTTGGTTTATAGAAGGGACAGGCGATGAGAGAAGACTTGCGGAAATTTTACACGGATCCAGAGATTCTACAAATAGCACTATCTGGACAGGAAATGCTCAAGCAACTTATTGGTTGCCCAAGGCCAAATACGACGGGGATTTGGGACGAGTATATGGTGTGCAGTGGAGAGACTGGCGAGGAGTTGACCAGCTCACAAAATTGATTGAGGGTATCAAGACTGATCCTAACGGTCGTAGACATATCATTACTGCATGGAATGTAGATGAACTTGATCAGATGGCATTGCCTCCCTGCCATGTTCTCGCACAGTTCTATGTTAGCAACGGTAAGCTAAGCTGCCATATGTATCAGCGTAGTGTTGACGTATTCCTTGGCCTCCCCTTCAACATCGCTAGCTATGCGTTGCTTACTCATATGATTGCACAAGCATGTGACCTAAAGGTAGGTGAACTTATCATTTCAACTGGTGATACTCATATCTATAGCAATCATATTGAACAGGTTAAAGAACAGTTAAGCAGAGAAGAATACCCATTACCTGCTCTTTTCCTTAATCCCGAGATAAAAGATATTGACAAATTCGCAATGGATGATATACTGCTATTTGACTATCAGAGTCATGGAACTATTAAGGCTGATATGGCAGTATGACAATTACCGTAACCGCACACTGGTTTACAGTCGGTGATGTGGAAGACCCTGAAATTTATGCGGCTGAGCCAATTTTTGAATGGCAGCAAACAGAAGCCGGTAAATGGGTTATGGAACATTCCAACCCAGCTCCTAGCTTTCACCAAATAGTTGATTTCACAGAATGGGGAACCAGATACTGTATTAAATGCTACCTAACTCCTGAAAATTATACTTATTGGAAGTTGAAATACGAATGAAAACCCGTGAAGAAATCATCAATAATATGTGCATGACCTTTCGTCATGATTACGGTCTTGAAATCAGTGAAGATGATAGAATGTACACACTTATGTCAGGCATGACTAAGCAGGAACGTGAAGCATTATATCGTGATATGGAGCAGGTCTTTGATCACTGCTTTTCTTCTATCTTTACCGAGTTTCAAGGCGTGTATAACGGTTCTCTGATTACTATGCCAAAAAACGAAGAACATGCTAAGGCCATGCTTAGAGTAGCACAGTTTTATTTGGACAACCAGGGATGAGAGTTCTAGTCACAGGTGGTATGGGCTTTATTGGGCATAACGTTGTTGCTCAATTAGAAGACATGGGGTATGACGATATCACACTTGTTGACAATTTTACTACATATGGAATCATTCCCGAAAATGAATTAACTGCGTTGATGTTAGAGCGTCAATCACGTATTTCGTCTGTCTGTTATGAATATGATATTGCAGCATCGGCAGTGGAAACTGCGTTTAAAGCAAATAAGCCCGACCTTGTAATTCATCTTGCTAGTTTCCCTAGACAGAAGGTAGTCAATAGCAATCCTACACTAGCTGCCGACACGATGATGAAGGGCTTACTCAATCTTTGTGAGTTGAGTTGCAAGTATCAGGTCAAGCGTTTTGTGTATGTCAGTAGTAGCATGGTCTATGGCGACTTCAAAGACGGCACTGATGAATATGCATTCTGCAAGCCCCAAGGACAATATGCTATCATGAAGCTTGCAGGAGAGCAGCTTGTAAGAGACTACGGGCATCGTGGATGCTTTGATTATACAATCGTTCGCCCCAGTGCTGTGTATGGTCCGTGTGACGTTGAGGATAGAGTAGTATCAAAGTTTTTTATGACTGCGATGCGTGATGGTATTCTTAAGGTCAATGGGGAACACGAGCGACTAGACTTTACGTATGTAACAGATACCGCCTCAGGCATCGTAGGAGCGTCTCTTAGTAAGGACACGGCGTTCAGAACATATAACATCACTCGGGGCGAATCTAGAACCTTACTTGAAGCAGCAACGCTTATCACAAAGATTGTTGGAAAGGGTAAGATTGAAGTAACGCATAAAAGCGAAGACTACCCAAGTCGCGGCACATTAAGCATCAACGCAGCACGTAGAGATTTTGAATTCAGCCCTACCATCAACATAGAAGAAGGATTTGTCAGGTACTATGAATACTTGGTTAATTCCCCATTTTGGTCTGAAAAGACAGTATAATAATCTTCAAGAGGAGTTGCTAGATGCAACTCACGAAGCCCTAAAAGAAGGGACATTAGTTAACGGACCTTTCACGGCTTCTTTTGAATCTTGGCTTAGAGATTACACTGGATGTAAGTTTGCTACTGTTACTCACAGTGGTACTCAGGCGCTAGAATTCATCGCTGGCTATCACTACGATCTAAGCTTTTTGGCAGGGTATGATGACCCTCCTAAAATACGTATTCCTAATTTAACTTATCCAGCAACACTCAACGCTTTCTATACGACTGGTTGGGAAATTGAATTAGTTGACACTGATAACAATGGATTGATCAAGGTTGACAGTTATGAAGATAACCTGGATACTCATACTTGTTTTGTAGGACTATACGGCGCAACTGGAAATAGAGCATTCTATTCGCCTATAATCGTAGATGGTGCCCAGCACTGGCTATCTACTACTAAGGATCAAGTGGGTGATGGTATGGCTATCAGCTTTGACCCAACTAAGAACTTGCCTAGCAGCGGCAATGGCGGCGCCGTAGTGACGAATGATGAAGCGTTGTATGATTGGGTAAACGTTATGAAGAATAACGGCAAACCAGACCATTTCTACTCTGGATCAAACAGTAAGATGAGCGAACTAGAGTGCAGTCATTTGTTGGTAAGAGCAAAGTACATTGATGCTTGGCAATTGCGTAGATATGATATTAGAAAATACTATTTGAAGCAGTTTGATGAGTTGCCAATCAAATGCTTAAGCCGCGGATTTCATGCGGGCCGCGGATTAAACTGTCACGCTGACCAAAAGTTCGTCATTTACACTAGTGATAGAAATGATTTGTTGAACTATCTACTAGACAATGGAATTGAAGCCAAAGTGCATTACCCATACGCACTTTCTGAACTTCCTATATCAAAGGATATCGTCAGCAAGCCCGATCTTATTAGCACTAGCGTAGCATTATCTAGAGGATTGCTAAGTCTTCCTATCTATCCTGAACTATCAGATAGTGAAATTGAAACTATTGCAGATAAGGTAAAGGAATTTTATTCCAATCATAAATAATAGCATGAACGTTTATTGGCTAATTGCATTAATACCTACATGGGTTATCTTTACACTTCTTATTGCAGGCGCAGTAGGACTATTTGTCGCATTCTTTGTTGGTAGAATACCCTTTATCAAGCAATATAATTTTCCAATCAAGCTAGTTTCCACTATTTTGCTAATCTGCGGCGTATACTTGCAAGGTGCCGCAGCATATAAACAAAGCGTAGCTGTTGAAGTAGCAGAACTCAAGGTTAAGCTGGCAGAAGCAGAAGCTAAGGGTGCAAAAACTAACACAGAAATCGTTGAAAAGATTGTTAAAGATACCCAGGTCATTCGTGAAAAAGGTAGAACAATCACTGAATATGTTGACAGAGAAGTTATCAAGTATAACAACAGATGTGAGCTTCCGGCAGAAGTAATCAATGCACACAATGCAGCAGCTACATTAGATCCTAGCAAGCTTGAGGGAGAAAAGAAGTGAAGAAATTAGTGATTCTTCCACTTTTCCTATTAGCAGGATGTGCAGTACATGTAGAGCCTGTAAATCCTAAGTTTCCAGAAGCACCCGCAACCCTACAAGAAAAATGCGCTCAACTCAAAGAAGCAACTGAGGGAATGTCTCTCACTGAGTTTACTAAAGTTGTAATTGAAAACTATGTTTTGTACCACGAATGCAGCCGAAAAGTTGACGGTTGGCAAGAGTGGTATGCTAAACAAAAAGCGATATTTGAAAACGCTACCAAATAACAAAGTGGCATCCATCGTGATAAATACTCTATAATCACGGAAGGTTACTATGGCTACACAACAAATCATCAATATCGGTACATTACCTAATGATGGCGAAGGCGATCCGTTACGTGTAGCATTTAGCAAGATCAACAATAACTTCTCAAATCTATTTTCTACATTTGTTAATACTAGCTTGTCATACAGTAGTGGCAATGTTGCTGGTCAAGTGATATTTGAAACTCCTGCCAACACATTCACTATGGGGGAAATGTTCGTTTATACCGCAGATTCTAGCACCAATGAGTCACAGACTATTCAATTGTTTGCACAACTCAATCAATCAGCAGATGACGTAAAGTTTACTGGCTATGGTAGTACATTTTTCGGAAATGCATTATCTAGTTATGATATGGAAGTGTCAGATGGAAATGTAAAAATATTAGCTAATCCATTAACTGGCAACCTCTTATTTCACTTTATTGGCTCACAAAACATGTGGGTCGGACCAAACGTTCCAGGTATCCCGTTACAATTGGATGGATATATTGCTAATTCAATCATGTCAACTGAGGAAGACCAAGGCGTTACAACAGAGCAACTATAATGAGGGCACACGAATTCATCACCGAATCAGTTACAGATGGGTTAAACATGGTGGCCCATACTCTTCCTAGCACCTACATTATGCCTGACCTTAAGAATAATGACTTCTATGAATTATATCGCTTTGGTTTAGCTATTGCAGATGTTCGTGGAAGTAGCGGCAATGATGATGTTCAGAACGGATTCAAGCATGAGTTTGAAGCCGAAAGTATGTGGGGAGAGCATCAAGTAGTTGTTTCTTGGGACCCAAACATTGATCAAGTTCTTGACCAAGCGTTAAGTAAAGTTCACAAAAAAGGTAAAAAGTTAGTCAGTACTAAAACTAGTGACGAGATTCCTAGCACTAGTACTGGATCACCTTTGAAGCCTTTTAAAGGATATAAGCGATGAGAGCTTGGGAATTTATCACTGAAGGGAAGAAAGTTCCCGATTCCCCTGAACATCACGACGGTCCTATGACCGGGCTTCATAGATTTGCTGACAGCACCTACGACCGTTTTTATCTGTTAAATCGTGTAATGATGGCTGCTGCAAGCACAGACGGAAAAACGATCCCTGATATAGACAGCGATAGTTGGGCTTCTCGTTTTAACATAGCACATCCCTACACAAAAGAAGAAGCGGATAAGTTAAAAATAGCATATAAAGCAGCAGGTGTCAGAAAGTTTGATGACATAACAAACGGAGATTTGTCCAGTACTGAACCAAAAGGCACTAATGATGCTAGCCCAATCAAGCCATTCAAAGGATATAAAAAGTGAGAGCTAGTGAATTCATCCATGAAAGCAAGGGTAAGGTGCCTAAAAGACACAATAATGCCCAGCCCGGTGCCTATAAGTTTATGGACAATGGCACGGATAGAACTTACCACTTGAATCAGATTATGAAAGCAGTAGCAATGGCGGATGGATCATCTACTAAGGCTCTTAAAATGGATGATGAAAGCTTTGTCGGTAAAAATAATCTTGCATACCCATATAGTGATTTAGAACATAACATGATGCACCAAGCATTTAATACGGTATCTCCTACCCAAGCAAAAGCAATGATCAAGGGACGAGATAGCAGCGAGTTGGATTCTGTAAATAAGGTTAGCCCTGTTGCAAAAAGACCAAAAGATCACAGAAAAAAATAATTACACCACCTTCACTAGATAAGTAATGCTATGAGCAACTTAATTGATATTAACCAAACCCTAGACCTCGTCAAGCTAAAGTTTTACAACGAATGGCTTTACACTGCCCACATCTATGATGAGGGCGACAGCGAATTTCACCGCCAGCTTACTAAGCAAGTAGTAGAAACTTATGTTGATCCTATTGACTTACCTAAGGATGCACACATTCTTGATCTTGGATGTGGCCCGGGATATTTCCTAGACGAAATGAAAGAAAGAGAATACACTAACGTTTACGGTGTAACATTGAGTCCCGGCGATATTTCTATCTGCGAAGGCAAGGGACACACTATTAAGAAGTACGACTTGAGTTTCCTTCCACAGAAGGATGGTTACTATGATGAGTCAGTAGACTTCATCTTCTTGCGCCATGCATTAGAGCATAGTCCATATCCTATCTTCTCATTGATGGAATACAATCGTGTATTGAAGCAGGGTGCAAAGATTTATATTGAAGTCCCTGCACCTGATTGTGATCGCAAGCACGAATTCAATCTGAATCACTATAGTATCTTTGGTGCAAATCAGTTGGCTGCATTATTAATTCGTTGCGGGTTCAACATTGATAACTTCAACAATCTTGAGTTTGACCTCAACATGCCCGACCCAGAAGATCCTGAAAAGACTACTAAGGCTAAAGAAACATACTACTGTATTGTTGCTACTAAAGCACGACCCTTAGATATCAAGTAAGTAAGATAAATACTCTCATAGAAATGTGAGAGTATTTTTTTATGGCATTCCCTGAACCAACCGAAGTTTCCCCATGGTACTTACGTAATATTACTCAGGCCTTAGGGTTAGATGAAACGACCGGCAATGTTTACATGCGTTCAAGCATTGTAGGCGGGAATGTTACCATCGCCGGTAATGTTATCGTTAGCAATGTTACAGTAGACGCAATCGGAAACATTGATGTTTCAGGCAATACTATGCCCGTTAGCGGCAATATCAACATAGACGCAGGTAATGTTACTGTATTTCAGGGAACTGATCCTTGGATGGTTGAAGGTAATGTCAACGCAAACGTCACTGGCAATGTGAATATTGACAACAGTGTTGAAGTTACTCAGGGCACTGATCCTTGGATGGTTGAAGGTAATGTTGCTATTACTGGTACTGCACAAGTATCATTTGCTCAGGAAGCGACAGATGCTTTTGGTAGACTAAGAGTTAGTAACCCATACACCCTGTATGATACGCAAGCACGATATTATGATCATGAACAATTTAGTAATAGTATCACTGGCACCGCAGATGTTGAGTATGATGCCAACTCAAGTTCATATGAACTTACAGTAGGACAAGGGTCAGGAGACAGTGTTCTACGAGAAACAACTAAGACCTTCCCATACCAACCAGGTAAGAGTTTGTTGATTCTTTCTTCATTCAGTATGAGTACTCCCAAAGCAAATCTTCGCCAAAGAATCGGATATTTCGGAGCACAGAACGGAATATATTTTGAAGTTGCCGGCACTACGCTCAACATGGTAATCAGAAGTAGTAGCACAGGTGTACTTGTAGAAGATAGAATCCCGCAAAGTCAATGGAACGGTGACAGACTAAATGGCGCCGGCGGGGCTAATAACCCAAGCGGCATCACACTAAACCCTGCGCTAGATCAGATTTTTTGGATTGACGTTGAATGGTTGGGCGTAGGAACTGTTAGAGTGGGCTTCATTATTGACGGCGTTTATATCACTTGTCACTCATTCCATCACGCAAACGTGATAAGCACTCCGACTACTGATAACACTACTACGTATATGACCACTGCGACACTACCATTGCGTTGTGAACTTACGAATACTGGTGCAACCGCAAGTCCAAGCTTGATGAGACAGATTTGTGCCAGTGTGATTAGTGAGGGCGGCTTCCAGCTATCAGGTTCAGGTAACCCAAGAGCAGCATCGCATACGCTTAGTGCTCCGGTAAGATTGCCAAATGATCTAAGTTTTAAACCAGTAATAGCAATAAGACTAAAAAGCACAATGTCAGATGCAGTTGTTATTCCTATCAACTATTCACTAGTGCCGGCTGCACAGAGCATATTCCAATACCGTGTTTTTAAACGAGCCATTACCTCAGGTGGTACTTGGGTAGATAGTGCACCAGATAGTGCAGTACAATACAATCTTGCACCTGCCACGTTAGTAAGTGGCGACATTGCTGAACAATCATTTATTAACTCAAGCAATCAAAGTAGTAGTGCACCGGTACAAGAAGCATTTGGATTTGAGTATCAACTTGAAAGAGAACCATTTACTGGGGTAATGTATGAGTATGTGATCACAATGGCTACTACTGGTACTAACCAAGATGTGTACGCAAGCATAGAATGGCAAGAGATAACTTAACACTAACTAAATAGTTCTATGGCAAACACACCAACACTAATCAAGGATCCATACAAGAAAACTGTATTCAAGAACCAAAAGGAACTTGGTGAGTTTATGAAGTGCTGCGACCCTGAAACGGGTTATCTATACTTCATGGATAACTTCTTCATGATTCAGCATCCTACTAAAGGATCAATGAACTATCACCCTTGGCCATATCAAGAAAGACTAATTGACACATACCATCGCTATCGTTTCAGTATCAGTCTAATGCCTAGACAGTCAGGTAAGTCAACATCGGCAGCAGGGTATTTGCTTTGGTACGCCATGTTCGTACCTGACTCTACTATTCTAATTGCAGCACACAAGTACACCGGTGCCCAAGAAATTATGCAGCGTATTCGTTATGCATATGAAAACTGCCCGGACCACATCAAAGCCGGGGTAACTACATACAACAAAGGCTCACTTGACTTTGAGAACGGTTCCCGTATCGTGTCTGCTACTACGACTGAAAACACAGGTCGTGGTATGTCTATCACACTACTATACCTTGACGAATTTGCGTTCGTTCGCCCCTCAATCGCACAAGAATTCTGGACTGCTATTACTCCTACGCTATCAACTGGTGGTAAAGCAATCATTACATCAACACCAAACAGCGACGAAGATCAATTCGCTCTTATCTGGAAGATGGCTAACAAGACCGAAGACGAGTTTGGTAACACAACTGAGTTAGGCGTCAACGGCTTTAGAGCCTACAGAGCATACTGGCACGAACAGCCCGGCAGAGATGAGAAATGGGCTGCTGAGATGAAGGCTCAGTTAGGTGAAGACAGATTCAATCGTGAAATCGGTTGTGAGTTCATTATCGCAGATGAAACACTTATCAATCCAAACACCTTAGTAATGCTTGAAGGCATTGAACCTATCAATAGATTAGGTCAGGTTCGCTGGTATAAACAGCCCGAAAAGGGTAGAATTTATGTAGTTGCACTTGATCCGTCATTGGGTACAGGCGGCGATCCGGCTGCTATTCAAGTATTTGACGCAAGCACTACTACACAGATCGGTGAATGGAAACACAATAAGACTGATATTCCTAGTCAGATTAAGTTACTTGCTGAGATTTGCAAATATATCTCAGAAATAACAAAAGAGCCAAATAGCATTTACTACAGCATTGAAAATAATGGCGTAGGTGAGGCTGCGGTTGTTTCACTCAACGAGTATGGTGAGTCAAATATTCCTGGCATTTTTATATCTGAGAAGGGCAAAGGACGTAGAGGGTTCAACACTTCTAATAAGCCTAAGCTAGCTGCTTGCGCTAAGTTCAAAACACTGCTAGAATCAAAGAAGATGACCATACATAGTCGCTCTCTCATTAGCGAATTGAAAGCGTTTGTTGCCAGCGGCGGCAGTTACGCTGCTAAGATCGGAGACACAGATGACTTAGTAATGTCAACTCTCCTGGCAGTGCGTATGATGACACAGTTAGCAGACTTCCATGGCGATTTAGAAAGCCAAATTAGAGACCACGATGAAGTGATTGCACCGTTACCATTCTTTGCCGTCTTGGGCTAAGTTGGCATAAATATTAACATGGCCACTGACAACGAATCATTCAACCGCGACTTATACGACCTTCTCAAAGTAAGAGGGTATCAACCTGTTCCACTAGACAGTAAGAATCAACGAGTTCCTGCTAGTCAGGCTGCTGATGTTATTCAGTTTACTTTCAATAAAGACGGTAAAGATTACGGCAAAGCATGGGTATCAATTGATGATGCTGCTAACGTCATTGTATACTATGACGAAGAACAGCAAGAAAGCCCCAGCACTACTACTCCGGGCGCAGAATATGACGATAGTTGGACTGGGTTCTTAAAGCATTTAAAGAATTGGGCACAACGTAGACAATTAAGTTTTGAATTGTCAAACAAAGATCGTCTAGGCGACGATATGAGACAACGGGATTACTATAAGATGAAAGAAAAGCTAGGCGAGAGCTACCATCCAATGGGTAGAAAAGCAAGTTATAATGACGCAGTTCCAAATGTAAAGATCATTCTACAACATAACCGCGCACTTGAAGAAGGTGAACAGCGTTATCGTAACGTAGCTAAGATTTTCCTTGAGAACCAAGAAGGTGAAAGATTCCTTGCTCCAACTACCCGCCCTGGCATCGCTCGTGTATATGCTCGTCATATCGCAGAAGGCGGCGTACCCAATGATGACAAGTGGAATCATATCAAGTCAGTATGTGAAGACTATAACAAGATGGCTGGATTTGTTCGTGCAACTCGTAATGGTCAGTTCAATGAATCAGCACAAGAATTAGTAAACGAAGGTATCAATCACTATACTAGCTTGCGTGAAACACTACACAAGTTGACTACTCACAAAGGATATCAAAATTATTTTGAATCTTGGACTCCTACACTAATGGAAGACGAACTTGACGAATCAATCAATGACTTGTTCGTTCAAGAAATGGTAGACCCTCGCATTGAATCAGCAATGCCAATCTTATCAAGACTCAAGAAGCCAGTAACTGAAATGGAAGAAATTGATACTCTAGCAGAATGGGCAGACAGCGTTATCAATGAGAAGCTAGAACTTGACGAGGGCGATGTTGTCCCGTTCAAGAAGAAGCAAGATGATGATTTAGATGACGATGATGACGATAGCTGGATTCCATCAGAAGAAGACTTTGAGCGTGAAGAAGAAATGCGTAATCGTAAACCTCACGCTGCAAATGATGTAAACGAAATGGACAAAGAACACGGGTCAAAGCGTGACTTTGACAATGCAAGAGGTCCAGATAAGACTGCTAAGATGCTAGCTGCTAAAAAAGCTATGAAGGATGCTAGAAAGACTCTTGACAAAGCATTCAAGGGCGATGTTGAAGAAAACTTTATCAGCATGGCACCCCAAACAGTAGCAGAAGAAGAAGTTGAAGAAGCCCGCACCAAAAAGGTAAATGTAGAAGTTACTGATAAAGGTGCAGTTTACGTTAATGATACTCGTATTACAGGTCGCCATACTAAATGGGGAATACAAAATACTATATTTCAGGCGAAAGTTCCCTTAGACCAAGTAGTACAAACATTGCGTGATAATGGATTCGGAAACATTAGACTTGATCCTCAATATTCTGCGGAAATGGGAATCCAGCTTGAAGAAGATTTGGGTCCAGAACAAAAGCGTGTAGGTCAACTTGGTCCTACTGAGAAGGTAAAGAACAACAATATCGGTAAATTAGTTGGTGCCAGCGAATCAACAGAGATTGATCCAGAATTAGCTCGTATCATAGAAATGGCACTTTTCAAAAGATAATAACAAATTGGGTACATAGTGTAATATAATATTATATTATGCACCCAATTCTATTGTAAATACTTCTGACATGAGTTATAACATAACTTGTGTTGAAGTTGTCTCCAAACAACAAACATAAAAACACATTTAGGCTCAACTTAGGCACATTTAAAAGGAGAAAAACAAAATGGCAAGTCTAGCAGAAATCCGGGCTCGTTTGGCAGCCCAAGAAAACAAGAATCAGAACAACGGTCCACGTACTCAGTCTGATAATGCAATTTACCCACATTGGAATATTTCGGAAGGCGCAACTGCAACAGTGCGTTTCCTTCCTGACGCCGACAACACCAACGACTTTTTCTGGGTTGAACGTCAGATCATTAAGCTTCCGTTCAATGGCATTAAGGGTCAGCCAGATGCTAAGCAGGTAATCGTTCAGGTTCCTTGCGTAGAAATGTATGGCGACAACTGCCCCGTTCTCGCAGAAGTTCGTCCTTGGTACAAGGATGACACTCTTAAGGACCTCGCTAACAAGTATTGGAAGAAGCGTTCTTATCTCTATCAGGGCTTCGTTCGTGCAAACCCTCTCGGTGATGATGCAACTCCGGCTAATCCTATTCGTCGCTTCGTAATCAGTCCTCAGATTCAGACTGTAATCAAGGCATCATTGATGGATCCTGAGTTGGAAGAATTGCCAACTGATTACGCTCGTGGTCTTGACTTCAACATCAAGAAGACTTCAAAGGGTGGTTATGCTGACTACTCAACTTCTAACTGGGCCCGTAAGGAATCCCCGTTGACTGAGGCAGAACTTGCTGCTATTGAAGCACATGGTCTTTTCAATCTTAAGGACTTCTTACCGAAGAAGCCAAGCGAAGCAGAACTTCGTGTTATCAAGGAAATGTTTGAAGCATCTGTTGATGGTCGTGCATATGATCCTGATAAGTGGGGCGCTTACTATCGTCCTTATGGACTTGAGGCCCCAGCTGGAGCAGCACAGGACGAACCAGCGGTGACTGCTGAAACCAGCACTACCCAAACTGCTCCAGCAGTCAACAATGATGTTCCTTGGGACGAAGATGCAGCACCGGCTGCAACTGATCCAGTAGTTGTTCCTAAGTCGGACACATCAAGCGACAAGGCTCAGGACATTCTTGCAATGATCCGCGCCCGTCAGTCTAAGTAAAACTTAGATAGGGGAGGCTTAGTCCTCCCCATTTGACAGGAGGTTTATATGACATTACCAAATGAAAGATATAGAGCCTTGAAGCAAAGCAGAAAGCTTTTAGAAGAACTTTGCGATCCTGGCAAAACACCCAGAGTACCAAGTATCATTCGTGACCGTGCTAGAACTATTCTACGTCATTATCCATGGGATAGTCACTTAGATGAACTAGCAGAAAATTGTCCCGAAGTGCTTGAAAAAACTTCAACGGGTGATAAGTTAAAACAAATTGTAAGATAACAGGAGAAAATAGTGGCAAAGCCATTTGATATTAGTAAGTTCCGCAAGGACATTACTAAGGCGATTGACGGCCTTAGTATCGGATTTAACGACCCAACCGATTGGGTAAGTACAGGTAATTATGCACTCAATTATAGAATTAGTGGAGATTTTAATAAGGGGATTCCTCTTGGTAAAGTTACTGTCTTTGCCGGAGAGTCTGGATCAGGTAAGAGCTACATCTGTTCGGGCAACCTAGTACGCCATGCTCAAGAGCAGGGTATCTATGTTGTTCTGATTGACAGCGAAAACGCACTTGACGAAGCCTGGCTTCACGCTCTTGGTGTAGATACTGCTGAGGATAAGCTCCTCAAGTTGAACATGGCAATGATTGATGATGTTGCTAAGACTATCAGCGAATTCATGAAGGGCTACAAAGCCATGAATGAAGAAGACAAGCCTAAGGTTCTGTTCGTCATTGACTCGCTTGGCATGTTGCTAACTCCGACTGATGTTAATCAGTTTGAAGCCGGTGACATGAAGGGTGACATGGGTCGTAAGCCCAAAGCATTGACTGCACTTGTTCGTAACTGCGTAAACATGTTTGGTTCAAACAACGTCGGTCTTGTTGCTACTAACCACACTTATGCATCGCAGGATATGTTTGACCCTGACGATAAGATTTCAGGTGGTCAGGGCTTCATCTATGCTTCGTCTATCGTGGTAGCTATGCGTAAGCTTAAGCTTAAGGAAGACGAATCAGGTAACAAGGTCAGTGACGTTCGTGGTATTCGTAGTGCTTGTAAGGTCATGAAGACCCGCTATGCAAAGCCCTTCGAATCCGTGCAGATTAAGATTCCATACGAAACTGGTATGAATCCTTATTCGGGTATGCTTGACATGGCAGAATCAATGGGCATGGTAAGTAAGGAAGGCAACAGTCTTGTTTATACTAAGCTTGATGGTTCTATCATCAAGAAGTTCCGTAAGGCTTGGGAAGCAAACGATGATGGTTGTTTGGATACAATCATGGCTGAGTTTGAAGCTAAGACTGCCAAGACTGCTGCTACTCTGATTGAAGAAGAGGACAGCGCAGAATGATGGAACTTAGTTTGGCAAAGAAGATGCTATCCGGCATTGCATATAGTATGGGAAGGAACCGAGTCTCTGGTCGTCCAGTAAAAGAGGTCACTATAACCCCTCAGGATCTAGTAGATATGTTCAGTGAACAAGGTGGAAAGTGTTATTGGTCAGGTCTTCCTTTAGACCCAAACTACAATAAAATTAAACATCATCCATTCGCTATTAGTCCCGAACGTCTTGACAATGCCGGACCTTACAGTAAAGAAAATGTTCGGCTATGTAGAAGAATGTTTAACTTGGGTCGTATGGCATTCCCTGAAAATGATTTTCAAGAAGTAATGAATGAATTGAAAGTTGAGTTTAAGGAGTTAGCAGAATGAGCATTGGATTAATCGGTGAAGTTTGGAAGCTTCTTAAGTCTAGTATTGAAGCTGGCGATGTAGATGGTGCAGCCGAAACACTAGTTAATTACCTAGTTGAAGAAGATTATTCAGCACACGAAATCAAGAATACTTTTAGAGGTGACAAGGATATCAAGGAAGCACTTGAATTTTATCTAGAAACACCCGAATCAGGAGTACTCTTTGATCAAACTGATGATTTTGACGAAGACGATTACTACGACGAAGACGATTATTACGACGACGATCCATACTAATGACCTGGTATAGTAAGATAACAAGTGATTTAAGTCACATTCCTGACTTCATAACCCATTATGAAAATGAATTGTTATCCGCACGTAATGATGTAAAGGTGTACGGCAATGTTGAAAAGAACATTGCTGCACTACCCGGAGTCACGGAGTATCGCTTCAATCAACTTCAAGAGATTGAGGCGGTATTACGGTACCTAGAAATCCAGTTACGCAAGATTCGTAGAAAGCATTATAAAAAATATCTAGAAGCATATAACAGACAATTGACCGAACGTATTGCCGAAAAATATGTTGACGGCGAAGATGAGGTTATTGATTATGAAGTCTTGATTAACGAAGTAGCATTGCTTCGTAATAAATGGACTGGCGTGATTAAAGGAATTGACGCCAAACAGTGGCAGTTAGGGCACATTGTCCGTCTACGAACTGCTGGTATGGAAGATGTATCAATTGGGTAACCTAGCTATTGATACTTGGCACGATATAAGATAGTGTAAAAATATGAGCAAGATTAATGTATCTATAGTCCAAAATTGGGACGATTTGTTGACAACTTCCGTTGCTGATAACGATCCGGATATCGTGTATAACTTTACACAAGATCCACTGCTTGTCAGTTGCACACTTTATCGCTTGACCAAGGATGCAGAGAAGGGCTACCAGTATAGAAACTGGTCATTGACCGAACACACTGATAAGATTGCATCTAAGATTACCGATCAGGATCGTGTTTTTGCAGAGATTGTTAGGTCTTATTATAAGTCAAAGTTGCTTGTTGCCAAACTACGCAATGAACACTTTACTAGATATAGAACAGATTTGTTGACCTATCTAACTGACTCTCCTAGCCGCGTAACTTCCAAGTTTGTAGGAATGATCTACAAGCTTCCTTACTTCTATGAATATGATATGTCGTTGACAGAGATTTTTGGTGGAGAATATTCGGAAGTTAAGGGCCCTAGTAGAGTTGAAGGCACAATAGCACTATCCTTTATTAATAAGGTTCATAATGGACGCAAGCGTTCAGTTGTAAATGAATACTGGTTTCAAGATACAAATGGCGTCCGTATCATGTTACCGCTTCTCAAGAATAATCCCATCACTAACTTGTGGGAGCATCATATCAAGAATAACGTAACCTATATTGAAGCTATCTTCCAAAAGAAAAACAAGGACACTTGGGCATATTACGAAGCTAGTGGTTGGGAAATCAATGTCCCAGAAGATTGAACTTGATGATCTACCAAAGACCATCACTGGTTCTATGTCAAGGTCTAACAAAGTCATTCTGTGTGATCGTTGCAATGGATTTGGATTCTTTGAGAAGGACGAATTGACAGACTATCATAAGAGAGAGTATAGCACATACCGGACCCCTTGTAGTACATGCGAGGGTGATGGTAGAATGATTCAATCTACTGAACATATGTCATTTAATCTTGGAAATGATAAGGTTCAGAAAATGCCCTATATTTCTTTCAAAGAATTTGTTGACCCGCATGGGTACGAAGATCGTTGGTTTAGATATCGGTTGGATATGACTGATCGTGACCTTGAGCGAAAGTATCCTGAACTACAAGCAGTTAATTACGACAACTATGATAAGATGGTTGAGCATTATAGAACTGTAGAAGCATTAAAGAAGGACTACAATGAAGTGTGATAAACTAAAACTGCACATTGCAGAATTAAAGCATAGGCATCATCATTTAGAATTGGAAATAAATCAGCTTGTTTACACTCACGCTGATGATTTAAAAATCCAAGAGTTAAAAAAGCGTAAACTCAAATTAAAGGAAGAGATATCTCATTATGAACAGCAATTGGAACAGTGAGCAAGTAAAGCTTTGGCTTACTAATTTTTTATCCGCACTGGAGCAGACTGCAAACAGATGGTCTAGTGGAATTTTTGTTCTCATCAAAACACTATCAGCGTTGTTTGGCTTGGTTGCTCTTATGGCAGTAATCGTTGTCCTAACACAATGGTTCTTAGCAGTCTATGGTGCTGCTACATTTGTATTGACATTGATCCTAGCATCATTTGCACTGTCAGTCTTGTCTACGATGAATAATAAAAAGCCATAAAGAGGTTGACATATCTCCTACGATTTGCTATTGTTAATTATAGACAGAGAAAGGAGCATATATGAAAAAAGGTGAACTACTCGGCAAAGTCCTAGTTCTCGCTACGAATGCTCACGCAGGTCAGTTTGACAGGGGTGGCAACCCGTACATTCTTCACCCGCTAAAGGTCATGCATTATCTCAAGACCGACGATGAAGAACTACAGTGTATGGCACTGCTTCACGATGTTGTTGAAGATACCAAAACCACTTGGAAAGACCTTGAAGCAATCGGTTGCACTGAACGGGTGATCAACGGAGTTAAGGCGCTGACTAAGCAGCCCGGTCAGACCTACGATGAATACAAGGAAGTAGTGTTTGCCAACGAGGATGCAATGCGTGTTAAGCTTTGTGATCTTCGTCACAACACTGATATCCGTCGTCTCAAGGGCGTCACACAGAAGGACATTGAACGTATGGCAAAGTACAATCAATTCTTTCTTGAAATTCAGGCTCGCTTGAACGGATAAAAACTGGCATCCGAGGCAACTTTTTGGTTGACTTCGGATGCCCATTTTGTTATAACTAATATATCAACACATCACAGAGGAATTCATATGTCTCGCATTCTCATCAAGAACGGTGAATATCGTAACAACCCGGTCATCGACAGCCAGTTTACTCTCGTCAAGGGTTTTCAGACTGGTAAGAAGGGTACTTTCGTGACTGTCAAGAATGACGGTGCTTTCCCCGTAAACATTGATGAAGTTCGCATCAAGATCGCTGACACTAGCGATGTTGAATTCCTTGACGGTGATGCTACCCCGACTGCTACCGTTACTGAAACTGATGAAGAAGCAATGGATCGTATTGCTACTCGTTTTCAGATCCTTGATGAAATGTCGGCTGCTTGCATCAACGGCGACATTCGTGCGATGATCGTTTCGGGCCCTCCGGGTGTTGGTAAGTCGTTTGGTGTTGAACAACAGCTTGAAAAGGCTTCTATGTTTGACAAGATTGCAGGCAAGAAGCTTCGCTATGAAGTTGTTAAGGGTGCTATGACTGCACTCGGTCTGTATGCCCAGCTGTATCGCTACAGCGACAAGAAGAACGTCCTCGTGTTTGACGATTGCGATAGCGTGTTTGCTGATGAACTTGCCCTGAACATTCTTAAGGCTGCTCTTGACAGTGGTAAGCGCCGGCGCATCTGCTGGAACTCGGACTCGCGCCTGCTGCGTGACGAGGGTATTCCGAACAGCTTCAACTTCAATGGTTCTGCTATCTTCATCACGAACCTCAAGTTTGAAAACGTTCGTAGCAAGAAGTTGCAGGATCACCTTGAAGCCCTTGAAAGTCGTTGTCATTTCATTGACTTGACGATTGACACCCAGCGTGACAAGATGCTTCGCATTCGTCAGGTTGATCGTGACGCCGAAGGTGGCCTGTTCGCTGACTACAATTTTCAGAATGGCGAAGGCGCCGAAGTGCTTGACTTCATGCAGACTAATCAGAAGAAGCTTCGTGAAATGTCAATTCGTATGGCTCTCAAGCTTGCCGATCTTATCAAGATTTCCCCGCGTAACTGGAAGGCACTTGCTGAAAGCACTTGCATGAAGCGGGGATAAAGAAACTCGTGGTGAGTATTTGTCATAGTAACCTAGGGGAGACTTCGGTCTCCCCCTTTTTTCCAGAATGCTTGTAAATACCACGTGATAGTGATATAGTATGGACATGAACAACAAAGAACAGCTTCTTTATTTCTTCCTAAACGGCAAGATAAGCTTGAGTCAGTATGACTACAAGTTCATGGCTAACCTGCAAACTATGATCCAGAATAAGGACAGGGTTACTAGTAATCAGGCAACTCTCTTTGACAATCTTATCAGTAAGTATAAGAAGCAGCTTACTAAGAACGGTTTTGATAAGGACACCTTGAAGGCACTGCCATGGAAGACTATGGTAGTTGAAAGCACACCAGAATATACCGGTGCTACCGTGTCTCTGTATGACAATGATATTGTTATCAAGGTGCCGTTCAACAAGCCGTTTATCAGTGCATTTAGGCAGGTCAAGAACAACAATTTTGAATGGAACCGCGATACCAAAATGTATCGTGCTCCTTTTAGTACCACAGCACTTAAAATAGCAAATACTGAACTTGGTAAGTATTTTGATACTGTTAGGTTTGATGATCAATTGTCTAGCCTACTTGATGATATCAACACCTATTATGCTGAGGTATACGATCCTACATTATATGTAGTTAATGATAGGCCTATTATTGTTGCCATCAATAGTGTTTTGGGCGAGTTGATTAAGGACATGGTTATTCAGGTTGATCCAAAGACCTTGTTTAGGTTGTCACTAATGGGAATCAATATTGATGAACGTGTTTATGCGACTAATCCTAAATTAGAGTTTGCAAGCAAGCGTGTCTATGAAATGGAAATTGATCAGGTAGAAACGGCAATTTCGTGGATGAAAAGTTTGGGCTGCAATAATGTGATTATCGGTAGAGGTCTACGTACACAGTTAAATCAAGATACTCTCAACGAGCTTATTTCCAAATATGGCATGAATCCTCTTGGTCCAATGGCGTTCGGTAAACTTCCTGAGGGCGTAAACATGCTGTTGCAGCATACTAGCAACATTGATATTCGCAATGCCTTTGCAGGGCAAATAAGTAAAACAGTCGTGCTTAAAGATAGCCGACCGATTGAGGTAAAATGAACGAAGCAAAAATCATCATTAAGGATGAAGTCAATGTGAAAATTGAAGGTCTTGAATTGTCAGACCGAAGAGCATTGATGAAGAAGTTTGAGTACGAAAAGCCGGGGGCAAGATATTTGCCTTCGGTTCGTTTGGGCCGTTGGAATGGCAAGATCAGTTATTTCAGTCTTGCAGGTAGCACTTATCTGAACCTACTGGAAGATGTTATCACATATCTATACGATAAGAATTATGACATTGAACTGATAGACAACAGGGAACAGCACGGTAAGCTAGAGTTTGATCTAATACGTGAAGATAGCTTTAGTGATAAGGTATGGCCAGACAAGCATCCAATGGCTGGACAGCCTATCATGCTTCGTGACTATCAGGTTCAAATCATCAACAACTTCTTGGCCAATCCTCAGAGCTTGCAGGAAGTCGCTACGGGTGCGGGTAAGACACTTATGACTGCTGCTCTATCTAAGAGTGTAGAGAAGTATGGCCGCAGTCTCGTAATCGTCCCTAACAAGAGCCTAGTCGTACAGACAGAAGCAGACTACATCAATCTAGGACTTGACGTAGGCGTTTACTTTGGTGATCGTAAAGACTATGGCAAGACGCATACAATCTGTACATGGCAATCATTAAACAATCTGTTTAAGAACACAGCCGATGCAGGAGAAGAAAATCTTGATGAGTTTTTCTTTGAAGACATTGCTTGTGTCATAGTTGATGAGGTCCATATGGCTAAGGCTGATGTTCTCAAGACCATGCTTACGGGCGTGTTCAGTAACATTC
>Ga0315904_10000119_pt1 | contig 125594 bp, 92 predicted proteins | sample LakEriMetagenome_6_FD_203529 | JGI IMG/M metagenome (GOLD analysis project Ga0315904, IMG submission 203529) | Freshwater fungal communities from buoy surface, Lake Erie, Ohio, United States - Buoy 12 MA120 | ecosystem: Environmental > Aquatic > Freshwater > Lake | place: USA: Lake Erie, Ohio...
ACCCGCATCATCACAAAATCCCCTAACGTCTGGCCACCCGTAGTTTCGGTTCACTTCAAGGATTTGGAATTCATCATCGGTATCCGCACCGTGTTCTGAAAGGTAGATCTTACCGTTCGGATGCTGCAGGATCCCTTGTGCGTTTCGGTGCCCGAATGAGTATAATGGGTTTCCTGCGATCGGGTTATCTCCCGGAATAGTGCCATCGAGGTTGATGCGTAGTACCTTACCATTGAGAGAACCTGTGTTTTGTGGTGAATTGAGGTCTTGAGCATCACCGGTTGTAAAAATTAAGGTGTTGTCCGGAAGAATAGCAAGACGTGCACCGTTATGTGTACTGTACCCATCGATGTTGTCAAGCAGAACCACCTCATTGACCAGAGACGTTCCGTTATACGTGTACTTCACAACCTTTTCTTTCAGGTTTGATGCAGTCGAACCATACGTGTACGCCATGAAAACTTCTGGCGTCGTTGCAAAATCAGGATGTAAAACCATACCCAATAAACCTGATTCGGAAAATTGTCCCACAGGCCCCATGATATCGAGTATGATCGTTTTGGTTTTGGTTACCGGGTTGATCCGGCTTACCAATCCTTTACGTTCTGTAACCCAAATGTGATCGTCAGGCCCGTATATGATCTCCCACGGAATGTCCATCCCGTTATTTCCGGTGTAGGCACCTGAGTTTCCTGTGCCGTAATAGACAGTGTCCACATCAAGTACGGTACCTCCAACCGTTACGGTCATTTGGGCATGCGCATTCAGGACGATGAATCCGGATATAAGGAGTAAAGTTCTTTTCATAGTTAATAGTTTTGTCGTTCAAATATAGGGAATTATGTTTTCAGGTTTGGAAAGATGGTTCAATAAAGCGCTGGGAGATCGTGATGGAAAAATGATCACTTTTCCTTGAGTAACAGGTCAATATCCTTGATAAGCTCATCAACCTCTTTTTGAGAAGTGCCGTCGTAGTATCCACGGATCCTCATATCTCTGTCCACCAGTACGAAATTGTTGGTGTGGATGAAATCACTTCCCACATCTCCCTGGTTTTCTGCCTCTGCCGGTTTGAGCACGAAGAACGATTTACGGGCCAGCGAATAGAGGTCTTCTTTTGATCCTGTCAGGAAATGCCATTGCTCGGGTTCCGCATGGTGAAGATCCGCATAGCGTTTCATTTGCGCAACGGTATCATTTTTCGGATCCACCGTGAAACTCAGGATCTTCACGTTCGCATTGTCTTTGTAAGCCTTATGGACACGCTGCATCTGGCTGTTCATGATCGGACAGATTGTTTTGCAGGTCGTGAAGAAATATTCTGCCACATATACTTTTCCTCTTACGTCCTTGTCTGTGATCCTACGTCCCTCCTGATCGGTAAAGCTGAAGGAGCCTATTTTATGTCCATAGCCGATCTGGAGCAACTCAGGATCTACCATTTCCTCACGCACATCTATCGGATTGATGACCGGCAGCTCTTTTTCTTTTTTGGGCTTGATCATGAAATAGGTGAAGGTCACCCCGGCGATCGAAAAAATGAGGAGGAAAAGGATGCTTTTGTTCATGATGCAAAAGTAGGGATTACTGAGTAAAGATGTGAATAGAACAAAGAGCATGATGTCAGCATTGGATATACATGGTGAGCAGATCTATTAGGAGTTCTAGAAATCGGACTTAGGAGGGACTCCCAGGAACGTAAACTTTTAAGGTATAGACTGCCTTTGCTCCTTGCTCCTTGCTCTTTGCTCTTTGCTCCTTGTACTTTGTTCCTTGCTCCAAAAGAAAAATTATCTTTGTTCGCACTAAAGATTTACAGTCCATGGATAAGAACGAGGAACTGATCCAACGCCGCAAGAACTCCATGCTCGGAGGCGGACAAGCACGTATCGACAAGCAGCACCAGCAAGGTAAACTTACTGCTCGGGAACGCATAACGGTTTTGCTGGATGAAGGGTCTTTTCATGAGATCGGACAGTTCGTGGAGCACCGTTCAACTTCGTTCGGCCTGGACAAACAAAAATATCCCGGAGATGGAGTAGTAACTGGTTATGGTACGATTCACGGAAGGCTGGTGTACGTATTCGCACAGGATTTCACGGTTTTGGGAGGATCACTAGCTGAAGCTCATGCGCAGAAGATATGTCGGATCATGGATGCTGCCATGAAGAATGGAGCTCCGGTGATCGGATTGAACGATTCAGGTGGTGCACGAATTCAGGAAGGGGTCGTTTCGCTCGCTGGTTACGCTGACATTTTCTACAGAAATACGCGTGCTTCAGGTGTCATCCCTCAGATTTCCGTGATCATGGGGCCATGTGCCGGGGGTGCGGTATATTCGCCTGCCTTGACGGATTTCATCTTCATGGTGGAAGAAACATCTTACATGTTCGTCACCGGTCCAAACGTTGTAAAAACCGTTACCCATGAAGAAGTAACTTCTGAAGATCTGGGTGGCGCTAAAGCGCACGCGGAGCGTTCAGGAGTCAACCACTTCACGGCTGCAAACGATGTGGAGTGCCTCAAGAAGGTACGCGACCTGATGACCTATCTGCCGCAGAATGCGAATGAATTGCCGCCGCGTCCCACGCAATACAATTTTTCGGAACACAAGATTGAAATGATCGGTAACATCATGCCGGACAACGTGAATATCCCTTATGACATACGCAAGGTGGTGGATTGTGTGATCGATGACAACAGCTTCCGTGAAGTTCAGGAGGATTTCGCTAAGAACATCGTGGTCGGTTTCGGCCGTCTGGAAGGAAAAACGATCGGTATCGTGGCCAACCAGCCAGCTGCACTTGCCGGAGTACTTGATATTGACGCATCCCGAAAGGGAGCGCGTTTCGTGCGTTTCTGCGATGCCTTCAACATTCCGCTTTTAGTGTTTGAAGACGTGCCGGGCTTCTTACCGGGTACAGATCAGGAATGGCGAGGAATCATCACCCACGGTGCGAAGTTGCTCTATGCCTTCTCCGAAGCGACCGTTCCAAGAATTACGGTGATCACACGCAAAGCCTATGGAGGGGCCTTCGACGTAATGAACTCCAAGAACATCGGTGCCGACCTCAACTTTGCATGGCCAACGGCGGAGATCGCTGTGATGGGAGCCAAGGGAGCGGCAGAGATCATCTTTAAGCACGAGATCCAGTCATCAGATGACCCACAGGCTAAGTGGCTCGAAAAAGAAGCGGAATACGGACAGATGTTCGCTAATCCTTACCGCGCTGCCGAGCATGGCTTTGTAGATGATGTGATCCTGCCTTCCGAAACACGGGAAAAAGTGATCGCAGGTTTCAAGATGCTGGAAAACAAGGCAGAAGTACTGCCAAAAAAGAAACACGGGAATATTCCGCTCTAAAGCTAAAATCAAGTCATTTTTCAATGATTTGATTATTCATTGTCATTAATTGTGCAAAGTGGGCTTGAAAATGTAAGTTTTTCACTGCTACACCTAAATTTTTCATTAGTTTCGCAAAACTACCTTATAAACTATTTTTATGTTGAAATTTCATTCATCAAGCACGCGTGCAGTCAATACGGCACGTGGAGTTCAAGAATGCCTTGAATCTGCACTGGGTTCTGAATTCAGTAAAGCAGACTTACTTATTTTTCACGCATCAATTGGTCATAACTTCAATGATATTGTTAGTGAAGCAATGCGCTTATCCCCAAAAAGCAGGGTTCTTGCGGCTTCCTGTTGTGGCGTCGTTGGACGTGAAGGAGTGAGTGAGTCTATGAAGGACATTGCCTTAATGGCAGTTACCGGAAATGATTTTGAAGTGACATATTGTCCTGAAATTTATGGACATACGGCTTACGAAAAAACGCTTCAAATGGCAAACGAGCTTCGGGATAAGAAAGAAGGCATCAATATGATATACTTCCTTGCTTCCGGGATTGATATTGCAAATGATGAATGTATCAGGGCAATGGAAGATGTGTTTGGTGAGGGCGTAACCATTTTTGGGGCGACTTCAGCAGACAATATGAAGGGAGTGATTAACTTTCAGGCGGTAGATTCAGAGGTCTTTGAACACGGGGCTTACATGGTGGGGTTTTCTGATCCAACCTTGAGAGTGGAGACTCAGGCAACACATGGCTTTGTTAGAGTGGGGGAACCTCTTGTTGTTACAAAAGCAGACGGTCATATTATCCACGAGTTTAACGGAAAACCTGCATGGAAAGAGTATACGCACCGTTTGGGGCTCACCTCTTCTGCTGAATGTGGTGATACTATTCCGATCGGTGCCTTGGGGGAGAAACTTTCTCCGGAATTGACCGAAGAATATGGAAATGATCTTCTGCTTCGTGTGGTTACCAAACATGTAGGTGATGACATGTATTACGCAACCACCATTACTGAAGGAACACCGTTGTGGTTGACCACTCGTGATGAAGATCTTATCTTTTCGGAAATGGATCGTATGGTTAAGCAAATGACGGATCGCATTGGAGGTCGAGAGGTTGTAGCCGTATTCCACGCTGACTGTTTAGCTAGAGGAAGATTTTTATTTAATCGAATTGTTAAGGAGGAGTTGGTTGGAAGTATGCAATTTCCGTTTTACGTGAATGGCGAATGTCCTCCATGGTTAGGAATGTATGGTTTTGGAGAGATTGCCCGATTAGGAGGGAAAAACACCTATCATAATTATACTACGGCTCTATATGTAATTTACCGGGGTTAAAATGCTGGGTTTTGGAGGAAAGTGGTAATTACGAAGAACTTCAACGTCAATATCTTGAACTTCAGGCTCGGGTAACCAGATTTTCTGCTACTCAGCAGGAATTGATCAATACCAAGGATCGTCTGGATCAAGAGCTGGTTCGTTACAAACGGCTGAACCAGTTCTTTTCCATGGCAATTCGGCAAGTCAACATTCTTGAGTTACTTTCACTAACCGCTGAGGCTATCATTGACATTTTTGAGTTACAGATTGGATATCTGCAATTCACAACCTTCAATGAGGATGGTTTATCCGAAGAGTTGATATTTTGTGAAGGGGCGTCATCAAATCACAAAGATCTCATTGCAGCAGATTTTAAAACACTGGAAGCGATCAATATTTTCAGTGGTAATTTTAAGCAGTTTGATGAGGATGAAATTCAACTTTACACCAAAGACTCAAAACTCTTCTTTGCGCTTCTGAGTAAAAAACTGCTGTTTGGTCCAAATGCCACATTAGTTATAGGGGCAGGAGTTGATATCCTTTACAAGGATAACTATTCAACACGAGAATCAACTAAAATCTCGTTGTTCACCATTTTTGTGAATCAGGTTGAAGCAATCATTAATAATCTAATCACATTAAACAAAAACAAGGAGCAGTTTTTACGGATCAAAAGGTCAGAGCTTGAGCTGAAAAAACTATCGTTGATTGCAACTTCGACCCATAATACTGTGATCATAACGGATGATTATGGCCGCATTGAATGGGTTAATGATGCCTTTACAAAAATGTCAGGCTACGATATTCAGGAGGTTAAGGGGTTGAAGCCAAAAGATTTCCTGCAGGTTAAGGATGATCGCACTAAAGAAGCACGAAATCTTTTGTCAGCGGCCTTAAATAAAAAGGAAAGTGTTGAGGTTGAAATTATTAATTTAGATAAGTCGGGTAACGAATACTATATCAAATTACAAATAACTCCGGTTTTCAGTGAGGATGGAAAACTGATCAACTTCGTTGCTCTGCAAAAAGATATTACACAAGAGGTGCTTCAGCGAATGGAACTGGAAAAAATGAATTTCCGTCTTAACGAGATCACAAAAGGTTCTAAAGTAGGGATCTGGGAGTTCTTCCCGGAAACCGGAGAAGCAACATGGAATGAGGTGTTATATGAATTGTACGAGACACAAGATAACCCGGGTAAAAATCTTCATCAGTTCTGGAGAGATGCGTTGCACCCTGATGACAGAGATCGTGTATTAAGTGGGATAAGCGAAATTATCCTGGGGAAAAAAAGAAAAAATATAGAAGAATACAGAGTGCTTGTTGGCTCTGAAAAAAAAGTAAAGTACGTTCGAACCATAGCTTTTGCTGAAAAAAATACTTCAAATGAGTTGAAAATTTTGGGTTCTACCACAGATATAACCGATTCGAAGAACTATGAGAACCAGTTGATCAGAAACAACGAGGAACTGAAAAAAATAAATAGTGAGTTGGATCAGTTTGTATACAGTGTTTCACATGATCTCAGGTCACCCCTTTTATCTGTGAAAGGTCTGCTCTCCTTGATCAAGCTCGCAGAGGGTGATCATGAATCAGAACAGTTCATGGGTTTGATCCAGAAAAGCATTAACCGCCTTGATGCTACAGTGCTCGAAATTCTCGAATATTCAAGAAATTCCCGCAAAGAGTTAGAGATTTCGAGTTTTGACCTTAACAACTTGACACAAAGTATTTTTGAAGATCTTGGTCATCTTTCAGAAAAAAATATCGAATTAAGTGTGTTTGATCACATCAAAGAACCGGTAAAACTTGATCTCAAACGAATAGAGAAGTTGCTGTACAACTTAATATCCAACGGAATTAAGTATAAGGACAATTCAAAAGAGCAACCCTTTGTTCATGTCCATTTGCATCAGTCAGATACTGAATACATTATTGAGGTTTTGGATAATGGTGAGGGTATTTCACCTGAAAATCAAAAGAGGGTTTTCGATATGTTCTACAGAGCATCTGTTTCTGCATCCGGAACAGGTCTTGGGCTTTATTTATGTAAGGAATTGGTGAGTAAAATGAATGGTAAAATATCGCTTGAGTCAGAAGCCGGGAAGGGGACAAAAATTACCGTAACTTTACCGCGTTTAATGAAGGTTTTGTAATGACAGTTAGAAAGTACGTACTTATTGACGATGATGATGTCATTGCAATTCTCAATCCGGCCGTTATCCATCGTGTAGATCCTGCTGCGCAAATCGAGGTTTTCCGTAGTTCAATGGATGCATTAATGTACCTGTCTACCCTTCGTAAACAAGGGGGGGCAGCACCTGATTATATATTTTTGGATATCAATATGCCGTTGATGAATGGTTTCGAGCTTCTCTCATCCCTCTCAGCTGAAGATGAAGTTTTCTTACAAAATACTAAGGTTATTATTTTGTCGTCTTCAATGGATAAACGTGATATCGAAAAATCGAAGCAGTTTAAAATCATATCCGATTTCTCCTCCAAACCACTTTCTATTCCCTACCTGACTGAGCTACTTTCAAAGTGAATTTTGCAATTGTTTCGTTTTTTCACTCCGAGTGCATCTTGCTTTTATCTTTGTAAAAAAAATGAAATGTTCAGAACGAATAATAACGGTGAATTACGCCCAGGACACAAAGGGAAAACAGTAACACTTGCAGGTTGGGTGCAACGCTCCCGCGACCTTGGGGGAATGACCTTCATCGATCTGCGTGATCGCTACGGGATCACACAGCTGGCCTTCAATATGGAGGATAATGCAGACCTCTGTGCTAAGGCACGTAAACTGGGACGTGAATTTGTGATCCAGGCTACCGGAGAAGTGATCGAGCGCGCGAGCAAGAACATGAATATCCCGACCGGTGAGATCGAGATCCGCGTGACTGAACTGAAAGTATTGAATGCCTCCAAAACGCCGCCATTCACGATCGAAGACGAAACTGATGGTGGTGATGAACTCCGCATGCAGTATCGCTACCTGGACCTCAGAAGAAATCCGGTTCAGCAGAAACTCATGCTGCGCAACAAGGTGGCGCTCGAAACAAGGATCTACCTGAATTCTCAGAATTTCCTTGATGTGGAAACTCCGGTGCTGATTAAGTCTACGCCGGAAGGCGCACGTGACTTTGTCGTGCCGTCGCGCATGAACCAGGGACAGTTTTACGCCCTTCCACAATCACCACAGACCTTCAAGCAGTTACTGATGGTCTCAGGTTTCGATCGCTATTACCAGATCGTGAAGTGTTTCCGAGACGAAGACCTTCGCGCTGACCGTCAGCCGGAATTTACCCAGATCGATTGTGAAATGGCGTTCGTGGAGCAAGAGGATGTCCTGAACACGTTCGAAGGATTGATCAAGCATTTGTTCCGAACCGTTCGCGGTGTTGAGTTCGATTACGACTTCCCGCGCATGAGCTTTACGGAAGCCATGGAGCGTTATGGTTCCGACAAACCGGATATCCGTTTCGGAATGGAATTCGTGTACCTAGATGAGGTGGCAAAAGGAAAAGGATTCGCTATTTTCGACAGTGCCGAAACGGTGATCGCTATCAACGCAGAAGACTGTGTGGAATATACACGCAAGCAGATCGATGAACTGACGGAATGGGTAAAGCGTCCGCAGATCGGAGCGAAAGGTTTGGTTTACGTACGTTGCAACGCAGACGGAACCTTCAAATCTTCTGTCGACAAATTCTACACTCAGAAAGATCTGGCGCAGTGGGCTGAAAAAGCCAATGCGAAGCCGGGAGATCTTCTTCTTGTATTAAGCGGTGATCTGGAAAAGACCCGTAAGCAGATGAACGAGTTGCGTCTGCACATGGGGAATGAACTTGGACTGAGAAATCCGAACGTGTTTAAACCGCTATGGGTGCTTGACTTCCCGCTGTTGGAATGGGATGAGGAAAGCGGGCGTTTCCATGCGATGCACCACCCCTTCACTTCACCAAAGCCGGAAGATATTCACCTGATTGAAACGGCTCCTGGTAAAGTGCGCGCCAATGCCTACGACCTCGCCATGAATGGTGTGGAATTGGGCGGAGGTTCGATCCGTATCCACGACAGAGATCTGCAGTCGCGCATGTTTGACCTGCTCGGATTCACGAAGGAAGAAGCACAGGCTCAGTTTGGTTTTCTCATGAGCGCTTTTGAATATGGTGCGCCTCCTCACGGTGGGCTGGCCTTCGGTCTCGACCGTTTGGTGGCCACCATGGGCGGCTCTGAGTCGATTCGTGATTACATTGCTTTCCCGAAAAATAACAGTGGACGCGATACGATGATCGATGCACCGTCACCATTGGATGAGGCGCAAATGAAAGAACTGGGAATAGGATTAAAATAAATTACGAATAGTCATTGATGAACGTGAAACATAGCAATCTCCATATCTACAATAGCCTTTCAGGACAAAAAGAAAAGTTCGAATCGATCCACGAAGGAAGAGTTGGAATGTATGTGTGTGGACCTACACTTTACAGTGAGCCGCACATGGGGAATATGCGCACCTTTATCAATTTCGATATGATCTACCGCTACCTGTTGAAGGCAGGTTACCAGGTGAAGTATGTACGCAATATCACCGATGCCGGACATATCACCAACAGTTTGGGTGAAGCCGTGGATAGCATTGGAAAGGCCGCACGTCTGGAGCAGGTGCAGTCACTGGAGATCGTGTATAAGTTCAACGTGAAATTCCAGAACCTGCAGCGTGTGTACAACATGTTGCCGCCAAGCATCGAACCAACTGCCACACAGCACATCCAGGAGCAGATAGAGATCATCGAGAAGATCATTGAGAACGGGTATGCTTATGTAGTGAATGGTTCCGTCTATTTCGATGTGCGCAAATACAGTGAGAAATACAACTACGGAATTCTGAGCGGACGCAAGATCGATGAATTGGAGGAGGAAACCCGTGTCCTGAATGCGCAGGATGAAAAACGTTTCTTTGCGGATTTCGCCCTTTGGAAGAAAGCCAATCCGGAGGATATGCAGATCTGGCGTTCACCCTGGGGCGATGGCAACCCTGGCTGGCATATTGAATGTACGGCGATGAGTACCAAGTACCTTGGTTCACAGTTCGATATTCACGGCGGTGGTATGGACCTGAAGTTTCCCCACCATGAAGATGAGATCGCTCAGAACTGCGGTTCGCTCGGCTGTAATCCTGCCAGGTACTGGATGCATGCAAACATGCTGAACGTGAACGGGCAGAAGATGAGTAAGTCCTTCGGGAACTACTTCCTGCCGATGGAGATCGTGGAGGGAACTACTACACTGTTTGATAAACCGTATTCACCCAACGTGATCCGCTTCTGCATGATGCAGGCGCATTACCGCAGTACGCTGGATCTTACGCCTGATTCACTGAGCGCGGCAGAAAAGGGATATACCCGTTTGTCGGATGCGTTGATGTTGTTGGATAAGCTTTCCGTATCAGGAAGTTCTTCGTTTGACGTGCAGGTATTGGTAAAGAGTTTCTACTCTGCAATGGATGATGACTTCAATGCACCGATCCTGATCGCCAACTTGTTTGAAGCGGTACGCTACATCAACTTGGTGAATGACGGAAAAGAAACGATCTCCGCTGCTGATCTTGAGGTTTTGAAAAAAGAGCTGTTCTCCTTTGTGGAAGATGTACTCGGACTTCAGATCGGTGTAGCCAACAGCGATTCTAAACTGGCTCCGGTAATGGATCTTGTGCTGGATCTGCGTCAGCAAGCGAGAGCAAACAAGGATTGGGCCTTATCTGACCGTATCCGTGATGGACTTGCTGCTGCCGGTATCACCGTTAAAGATTCGAAAGACGGAACGACCTGGTCTTGATTTTCGAGAGTATAGTGCAGATTAGGTAATTAGTCTATCAAATGAAAAATTCCCGTTTTGCACTTTGCACTTTGCACTTTGCACTATGCACAGATTACGTTATTTACTCCAAAGATTGTACTTAAGGATACACCAGATCGCCCTGAATCCATCCTTCCAGCCGATCTTCTTGCCTTCTTCGTAGGTGCGACCGTAGTAGGAGATGCCAACTTCGTATATACGGATCTTTGGAATCCGTGAAAGTTTAGCAGTGAGTTCAGGTTCGAAACCGAAGCGTTTTTCCTTCAGCTTGAGACCTTTTGCAATTGAAGAATCGACTAGTTTGTAGCAGGTCTCCATGTCGGTGAGGTTCAGGTTGGTGAACATGTTAGACAGGTTGGTCAGGAACTTGTTGCCTCGTGAATGCCAGTAGAACAGGATCCGGTGAGGATGATGTCCCATGAATCGCGACCCGTAAACGCAATCCGCAAACCCTTCAATGACAGGCTTGAGCATGAGATTGTATTCTCTCGGATCGTATTCCAGATCAGCGTCCTGAACGATCAGGAAGTCGCCGGTGCAGATCTCAATGGCTTTGTGAATGGCTGCGCCCTTTCCTTGGTTGACGGGCTGGTTGTATAACACAATGTTTGCATCCGGATGATCAGCAATGTACTGTTCGATCACCTCTTGGGTATTGTCCTTCGAACAGTCGTTCACGATCACGATCTCCTTCTCAATCCCCTCGATCAATTCTACCTCAAGTACTTTGTCTAGGATAATATGGATCGTACGGGCCTCGTTGTAGGCCGGCATGAGAATGGAGAGTTTTGAGATCTTGCGATGCATCCAGTTGTTTTGCACAAAAATAGAGTTTAATCTTGATTAGTGAGGAGTGTACAGTGCATAGTGCATAGTTCATAATGAGGTTTCAGGTAATAAATTCAGTTACGCACTAAACACTTTGCGTTAAGCACTATGTTGATGATGAGTGCATGGTGCATAGTTCATAATGAGGTTTCAGGTAATAAATTCAGTTATGCACTAAACACTTTGCGTTAAGCACTACGTTGATGAATAGTGCATGGTGCATAGTGCATATTAGGGTTTAAAGAGATAAATTCAAGTTATGCACTAATCACTCAGCGTTAAACACTATGTTGATGAATAGTGCATGGTGCATAGTTCATAATGAGGTTTCAGGTAATAAATACAATTATGCACTAAACACTTAGCGTTAAGCACTTTTTTACTACCTTAAGTTAAATTAACCTACCTACAATGCCCGAAAGTATCATTAGAACAAAGAGCTTTGAACTTGCCGTAAAGACTGTTTCCCTGGTAAAAAAGGTGAAAAGGGAACACCGTGAATTTGTGCTGAGCAATCAATTACTGAGATCGAGTACATCCGTTGGCGCGAACATCCGAGAATCGGCAAATGCCCATACCAAAAAGGAGTTTATCCATAAACTGACCATCTCACAGAAAGAATGCGATGAGGCGATATATTGGTTGGAACTTATGCTGGCAACAGGTTATATTGAAAAGCCTCAGTTTGAAGAAGTCAGCGGATTAGCCATCGAAGTCCTAAAACTTTTGAAGCGAAGTATTTTGACAGCAAAAGCAAATTTAAAATAGCTTTGCACTATGCACTATGCACTATGCACTATGCACTATGCACTATGCACTATGCACTATGCACTATGCACTATGCACTATGCACTATGCACGATACACTAATTACATTACTTAAAACATGCTGACTCCCAAGATCGATAAAAAACTTTTCCTCCTCGATGCTTACGCATTGATCTACCGTGCCTATTTCGCTTTTGCAAAAAATCCAAGGATCAATTCAAAAGGGCAGAATACGTCTGCCGCTTTCGGTTTTACGAATGTATTGATCGACGTGATCAAGACGGAAAAGCCTACCCATCTGGCTGTTGTGTTCGATCCGCCGGGAGGTTCAGTGCACCGTCAGGCAGATTTTGAGGCCTACAAAGCACACCGTGAAGAAATGCCGGAAGACATTCGAAGTATGATCCAGCCGATCAAGCGCATCATCGAAGCCTTCAAGGTGCCAATCCTCGAAGTGAATGGATATGAGGCAGATGATGTTATTGGAACACTCGCTAAGATCGCAGAAAAAAAGGGATACACGACCTACATGATGACCCCTGACAAAGACTACGGTCAGTTGGTTTCGGAAAATACGTTCATTTACAAACCGGGAAGAGGTGGCAATCCTGCTGAGATCCTCGGAGTAAAAGAAGTGTGTGAAAAATTTGAAGTGGAAAATCCGCTGCAAGTGATCGATATCCTGGGCCTTTGGGGTGATGCATCTGATAACATTCCGGGAATTCCGGGTATCGGTGAGAAAACAGCAAAGACCCTCATACAGAATTACGGTTCTCTTGAAAATCTCCTGGAGCACGCTCATGAGTTGAAAGGCAAACAACAGGAGAATGTGATCAATTTTGCGGATCAGGGAAAGATCTCAAAAATGCTTGCTACGATCATCACTGATCTGGAAGTGGATTTTGATGAAGAAGCTCTGGTAATGTGTGATGTTGATGCGGAGAAGGTAAAGGAGATCTTTACTGAACTGGAGTTCCGTAATCTCGCACGTCGAGTGATCGGGGAAGAGATCGTTGTTACGGCTCACCCAACGGCAAACAAGGGTGAATCAGCTCAGCTAGACCTGTTCGGGGTACAGTCTATGCTGGCTCATCAGGATCCTGAACCGACTTCCGATCTTAAAACCATTGCCACGGAGAAGCCAAGCTATCACCTGATCACCAAACCTGAAGAGCGCAAGGAGTTGCTGGAGATCCTCCTGAAGCAACAGGAGGTATGTTTTGATACAGAAACAACTGATCTTGATGCCTTACATGCGGATTTAGTTGGAATGTCTTTCTCCTACAAGCCGAGGGAAGCATTTTATGTGGCAGTTCCGGATGATTTTGAAAAGACAAAGGCTATTGTGGAAGAGTTTCGTCCCTTCTTCGAGTCAAATAAGATAGAGAAGATCGCACACAACATCAAGTATGATCTCAAGGTGCTCGAACGCTACGGAATTGAGGTTCACGGACCAACATTCGACACCATGGTGGCACATTACCTGATCAACCCAGAATCGAAGCAGGGAATGGATTTTCTGGCGGAGTTCTACCTGAAGTACAAGCCGATCTCGATCGAACAACTTATCGGGAAAAAAGGAAAAGGACAAGGGAACATGCGCGACCTTAAACCTGAAGAGGTTTCTGACTATGCCTGTGAGGACGCGGATATTACTCTTCAGTTGAAGCACCTGTTCGAACCGGAAGTCAATAAGGAACACCTGAAGGAATTATTCTACAATGTGGAAATGCCATTGGTGGAAGTCCTCAAGGACATGGAACGAGAAGGTATAGCCATCGATGTTCAGGGTTTGAAGGATTACTCCAAACAACTCGAAGAGTCACTACATCAATTGGAGAAAGACATCAAGGAAGCAGCAGGAATGGATTTCAATGTCGATTCTCCGCGTCAGTTGGGCGAAGTACTCTTCGATCACCTCAAGATCGATCCTAAAGCCAAGAAAACCAAGACGGGACAGTACGCTACGTCAGAAGATATTTTACTGAAGCTGGATAAAAGTCATCCGGTGATCCCCATGATCCTGGAATATCGTCAGATGCGCAAGTTGAAAAGCACCTATGTAGATCCGCTGCCGACGATGTGTGACAAAGTGGATGGACGAGTGCACACTAATTTCATGCAAACCGTCACTGCAACCGGACGTTTGAGCTCGAATAATCCAAACTTGCAGAACATTCCGATCAAAACCGAAAAGGGAAGAGAGATCAGAAAGTCCTTTATTCCGCGGGATAAAGACCATGTTTTACTATCAGCGGATTACTCCCAGATCGAATTGCGCATTGTGGCAGCATTGAGTGGTGATAAGCACATGATCGAAGCATTTCACAACAAACATGATATCCATACCGCTACCGCCTCAAAGGTGTTCCATGTCCCGATGGACGAAGTAACCCGTGAGCAGAGGGGAGCAGCCAAGGCAGTAAACTTTGGGATCCTTTACGGTCAATCAGCTTTCGGATTGGCACAAGGACTGAACATTTCAAGGACCGAAGCAAAGGGGATCATTGATTCCTATTTCGAACAGTTCTCTGCGCTGAAATCGTACATGGAGCAAGTGATGCACGACGCCCGTGAAAAAGGCTACGTGGAGACGATCATGAAACGCCGTCGCTACTTGCCGGATATCAATTCCGCGAACGCTGTTGTACGTGGTTTTGCCGAAAGAAACGCTATCAATGCCCCGATCCAGGGATCAGCAGCCGATATTATAAAAATGGCGATGATAAAAGTGCATCATACCATGAAGAATCACCATCTGAAGTCAAAAATGATCCTGCAGGTACATGACGAATTGGTGTTTGATGTCCACAAGGATGAGGTTGATGTCATGAAAGCCCTCGTGAGAGAATGCATGGAGCACGCTATTGAGATCAATGTACCGATCGATGCGCAGGTGGAGGTTGGTGAGAACTGGCTGGATGCGCATTAATGGTGGCTGAGCGGAGCCGAAGTCACCGCAATTCGATCTTCCAGCCCCTGTTTTCAAGAACTCTCACGAGTGTAATTAGTTCCTCGGCATCCTTCAGTTTGTCGTGGAGATCATGGAACGTAAGCAAATTACCGGAGACTTGTGGGAACAGATCAAAAGGGAACCCTGTATTGGCCGCAGCAGATCCGGTTTCGATCTCCAACAGGTACTGTCTCAACAGGTCGACCGCTTCGTTGGAACTGATCTGAAAATCCTCCCCGGTAACGGAGGAGAAGAAGTCGATCTTCTTTCGGGCTCGGGTGAGCAAAACATTTAAACGTTTGGATCCGTTCTTTGAATTGATCGGTCCAAAGCGCATGTGGAATTCTCCTTCCGGATTTTTACCGTATCCCAGACTGATGATGAGGTGGTCACATTCTTCACCCTGTACATTTTCGAGTGCCTTGAAGAACAGTGTTTCGTGATCGATCCGGTCTTCCAGTTTTTGTTTGCTTTTTGGACTTAGGTGCCGGTAGATCTCCTCCAGTTGGGTCTCAGAGAAAGCAACAATTCCGGGAACGCGGGGAGAATCCAGTATTTCTTCTACGTACTTAGCTATAGCTTTGGCTTCCTGAACATTGTGTCGGTTATCGTAGGTGCCCTTTTCACAGAAATGCCAGGTGATCGCTTCGGCTTCTTGTTGTACCGAGGGATAGGTGACCAGTTCATTCCGGTAGAAATGGCGGTTGGAAAAGGCGATCAGTCCGGGATGTTCACTGCGGTAATGGTGCTTTAATTCGACGTTTTTCCAATGGAAGGAGGCCTGATGTAACACATCTACCGCTTCATTAGCCCCACTTTTAAAATAGGAAGAAGGTCCCATTTGCTGACTGTCACCTGCAACGAGCACACGTTTGGATCGCTGAATCGCGCCAAGGGCATTCTGCAGTGGGATCTGACTGGCTTCATCAAAAATGGCAACATCGAAAACGTCTTGTTCCATCGGAAAACATCGTGTGATCTGAGTGGGATTGCTTAACCAGACCGGTTTCAACAAGCGGATCCAGATGGCCGCCTCAGAGGAGAACAGTTCACGGATAGAAGGAAAGCTTCTGGACTTGGCAAATTCCTTGACAAGTATTGCTTTACCCTTCTTTAGCTTCGATTTCAGTTCCTTTTCGGATGAACTGAGCTTTGCTGATGGTGTGCGCAACAGTTCATGATAGTAGGCAAATCGTTTTGCAATGCTGCTGCGTATGAGTGTAGCAAGGGTTCCTGATTCCTTCTCTTGCTCCTCAATGACTGCATGCACAAGATCGAGCAATGCGGACGGATCAAAGTTAGACAGCTGAGGGAATCTGCTGGAGGTTTGTACGAGATTGTGTTTAAGCACCGCTAGTTCCAGCGCTTCAAATGAATCGAAATTTGCCAGGTTTCGAATGATCTGATCAGGTAATGTGTTTAGCTCTTTCTGCAAGGAAATGAGTTGCTCGAATGAACTTTCAAAGTTGAGCAGGAATGGCTCGAGGTGAACACTTTCTTCCATCCGTAAATGAAGACGAAGGTCGTTGTGTAGTTTTCCCAGCATAGCATTTGCTCCTGCATAATGTGCTCTTTCTACCGGTTTGATGAGTCGCCATGCTTCGTAATCTTCTGAGCGGTAGGCTGATAATTGAAGATGGATCATTTCGGCATCAGAAGGGAGAGAAGTAAGGCCTAAATCGCAAAATTCAACTTCTATCTGAGAAATAATATTCTTTTGGTGTAAATACTGTCTCCAGTGGTGTAGTACCTGTTCGGCTCTTGAGGACGGTATACGCGCTACTTTTTTCCAATGCTTATTGAATCGCCATTTGCCGATATAGGATCGATCCTTTAGCATAGCCATCAGCGTATCTGTTTCCGATCCTGACGGAGGAGTGATCCAATTATTCTGTTCACCCTCGAGTGTGGAGAGCAGGGATTTTTCCTTGAGGTATTTTCGGTAGAGCTTTTCGAATTTCTTCTGCTCTTTTGAGCCCGGGGTAAGAAGGGTCTCAAAACGATGAAACTCTGTGGATGAGAAGAGCTGACACAACGCAGCCTTTTTCATCGCTTTCTGCAGATCTCCCCAGGTATTGATCTCAAACAGTTTCTTAAGTTCGGCCAACTCCTTGAGCCATGCTGACAGGTGCTGGTCCATGCGTGAAAATGAGTCTGACCGAAGAATACCGGACTGCGTTCTCCCCACCAGATGATGCAGGTCTTTTTCAAACAGCAGTTCAATCAACTTCACATGTTCCAGCCAGGGGCTCGTTTCAGGCAATTCACTTCGGTATTCAATTACGTTGAGGTCACGATCAGCAACCAGCTCTTTGAATTTCAAATAACCTACGCCTCCAAACAGGAACGGATCGTTCAGAAGATCCAGCTGAAGTTGTAAACGATCGCAGTATTGTTCCGACAACCGCAGATTGGTTGGGACTTTGGCCGTTCGGTTTTCGTAGCTTTTCCAGGCTACCTTGAGTTCGCTGAGCACATCTTTACTGATCGTTTCCGAAGTAGAGATAAAGCAGAGATCTCCCAGACCGTGCTCGTTCAGTTTCTTCTTCAGGACTTCCAGCGCAACACGTTTCTCCGAGACCACCAAGGTACTATGATCTGCATGGATCAGTTTAGCAAGCAGGTTGGCCAGTACTTGTGATTTACCTGTTCCGGGCGGACCTTGAACCACCACATTTTCAGATCGAAATAACGCATAGACCAACTGTTGGTTCGGATCAGAGGGAAACAGCAGTTCTTCCGAAAGGGTGAGCACATGGTGCTCGGCTTGGGTTTCATCCCCTAACAGTACTGCAACACCATTTGCCAGCGGACTAATCAGGAGTTCTTCCAGTTCCCGGATCACTTCGAAGCGGTGGTGATGGAAATTTCCTATAAAATGGCGATCCCTTTCAATCGTATTCAATCCCGCTTTCTCCAATTCAGCGATGAGCTGATCAAGATCAACCGTGTCGGAGCTGATCGAAATCCCGAATTCGGTCTTTAGCCGGTTGATCAGGAAAGGGTTCACTACAGCGAGTTCTTCTTCAGTGCGAAAGCTTACCGTTGCCTGAATCTTGTCGATCTCTATTTCTGCCGGGAATAGAAGAAGGGGAGTATCCACCGCAGAACCTTTAAGTTCCCACGTCAATATTCCTTTTGTAATGCACAGCGGTAAGACCCCGCTCTCCTTCTTCGTTTCGTTCGCAACGCGCAAGATCTTTTTGAAATCGTTCAGATCGAAAGAAGAGACGGAAGCATCAAAAGGAAGAACCTGTTTCTGGTCAGCATGGACTAATACATCGTTCGAGTTGAACCGTGACGATTCCTCTAACAATTGGCTGATCCTTTCCCGTGCAGTACTCACGTTGCTAAGGTAGTAATTACTACATTTGCCCCAATCAATTCAACAGCCATGAAATTCGGAACAAAAGCCATCCACGCGGGAGTGCATGCAGATCCAACTACAGGTGCGATCATGACGCCTATCTATCAGACATCTACTTATGTGCAGGAAGCACCGGGTGTGAACAAGGGATACGGGTATGCACGTGGGAAGAATCCGACACGTGAAGCACTTCAGGATGCGCTTGCTGCGCTTGAGAACGGGAAACATTGCGTAGCGTTTAGTAGTGGCGTGGCCGCAACGGATGCGGTGTTGAAATTGTTGAGTCCGGGCGATGAGGTGATCACAGGAGACGATCTGTACGGTGGTACCTACCGCTTATTCACCAAGATCTATGAGAAATTTGGGATCAAGTTCCATTTCATTGATCTGACCAACGCAGAGAACGTCAGAAATTACATCAACTCTAATACAAAGCTGATCTGGGCGGAAACTCCTACCAATCCGACTATGCAGATCATCGATATTCAGGCGGTTTCATCTATCGCTAAAGAACACAATATTCTGATGGTGGCAGATAACACTTTTGCTTCTCCTTATTTGCAGAATCCACTGGATCTGGGAGCTGATATCGTGATGCACTCGGTGACCAAATACCTCGGCGGTCACTCGGATGTGGTGATGGGAGCCCTGATCACCAATGACAAGGATCTGCACGAGAAACTCTATTTTATACTGAACAGTTCAGGTGCCAATCCTGGTCCGATGGATTCGTTCCTCGTATTGAGAGGGATCAAAACGCTGCACCTTCGAATGGAACGTCATTGTCAGAACGGGCGCAAGATCGCAGAATTCCTGAAGAACCATCCGAAGATCGAAAAAGTATACTGGCCGGGCTTCCCGGAACATCCGAACCACGATATCGCGAAGAAACAAATGCGCGATTTCGGTGGAATGATCTCTATCGTACTGAAAGACAAGTCGATCGAAAATACGTTCCGCGTGGCATCGTCGTTCAAGGTGTTCTCACTGGCTGAATCATTAGGTGGTGTTGAATCGCTGATCAATCATCCGGCGACCATGACCCATGCCTCTATTCCGAAGGAAGAGCGCGAAAAAGCGGGTGTAGTGGATAACCTGCTCCGTCTGAGTGTCGGTGTAGAAGACGTGGAAGATCTGATTGCGGATCTCGAACAGGCGCTGGCATAAGATGCAGGTGTTTATTACCGGTGTTTCGCGAGGACTGGGCAAAGCACTCGCCCAAAAATATCTGGAGCTTGGATTTCCTGTTACGGGTATCGGACGTTCGCATGACATTGCCCATCCTCATTTTAGTTTTATTCCCTGTGATCTGAGTGATCCGGATGAGGTTCAACAGCTTAATTTAGGTTCTATTGAAGACGAAGTCATCTTCATCAACAATGCCGGTGTGATCGGGAACCTCCAGCGATTTTCAGACCAGGCCGAACCCGACGTGTTGGAGGTCTTGCAGATCAATACCATTGCCCCAATGCTGTTGTCTAGTGCCATTGCCAAAGCTGTACCTTCTAACAAACTGCTCATAATCGTTAACATCAGTTCGGGGGCCGGCAGACGACCGATCCCTTCGTGGTCGACCTATTGCTCTTCTAAGGCAGCATTAGACATGTTTTCTCAAACCTTCCTGCTGGAGGAACGTGAGAAAGGAAGAAAGATCCGCGTCTTTTCCATTGCTCCCGGCGTCATCGATACGGAGATGCAGGTGAAGATTCGATGTGCAGAACCCTCAGATTTTTCTTCGTTGGATCGCTTTGTACAGCTTAATAGCAATAAAGAATTGCGTTCTTCAGATGAAGTTGCAACGAAACTTATAGAATTCATTAAGATTTCTGATGATAATACAGCTGTGATCTGCAGCCTTTAACGGTTCGCTCAAAGAGGTCTACCGTTCATCACTTATATTTAAGATTTTTTCACATTTCCGAAATTTTCAACAAACCATTTTGTAATTTGGGGCGTTTAAAAACCAAACTAAAACTATTATATATGAAGAAAACGATACTTACGGCTCTCTCCGGCCTTTTTGTTTTCGGTTCTGTATTCGCACAGGCCCCTCAGCGTAAGCTGGATCTTTCCAACATGCGTGAAGGGGAATCGGTTGAGTACTGTTATACCCATAAGAAACTGCAAAAAATGATCGAATCCGATCCTGCCATGATGCAATTGTATCTGGAGGAACTCGATAAGGATCAGCAAAATAAAAGCAAACAGGATCATACCAAGGGAACGATTTATAAGATTCCGGTTGTATTCCACGTATTGCACAGCGGAGGAGTGGAGAACATTTCTGACGAGCAGATTTATGACGCCCTGGATATCCTGAACAGGGATTACAGATTGCAGAATGCGGATGCAAATAATGTTCAGGATGACTTTGACGGCAATCCTTCTGCCGGTACAACTGAACCGCAACCATCAGATGTTGAGATCGAATTCGTATTAGCTACAAGGGCACCGAACGGAGCTTGTTTCAAAGGGATCACCAGAACACAGAGCGCATTGAGCTATCAGGGAGATGATGGTGATGCTCAGGTTGACGCGATCGTTGCAGGAAATGATGTCTACAATGGTCAGTGGCCGGGCAACAGATATATGAATGTCTTTATCTGTGGTGACATCGGCGGTGCTGCTGGATATACCTTCAAGCCTGCCTTCGGTGGATCAGGTATGAAGAACGGGATTTGGGTGCTCCATAATTATGTTGGATCTTTCGGGACAGCTTCCGTTGGAACCAGCCGCACACTTACCCATGAAGCAGGTCACTGGTTGAATCTTGATCACACTTGGGGAGGTAACAATAACCCTGGTAATGCCACAAGCTGCGGTACGGATGATAATGTTCAGGATACTCCGAATTGTATTGGGGTTTCTTCTTGCAACCTAAATGCTAATACATGTACATCCGATGATGGATTCTTCGGATTTCCTATACGTGATAACGTAGAAAACTACATGGACTATTCCTACTGTTCAAAAATGTTTACTCAAGGGCAGGTGAATCGCATGAGAACAGCTATTCAAGCATCAACCGGAGGAAGAAATAACCTTTGGACAGCGAACAACCTCAATCAGACTGGTGCAACCGGTGTATTGACATTATGCAAGGCCGAGTTCTTCGCAGACAGAACAATTGTTTGTACCGGTGATGCGGTGAACTTCTCCGATGATACGTATAATCAAGTAAGTGGGTGGACATGGTCCTTCCCTGGTGGTACGCCATCAAGTTCTTCGGCACAGAATCCGGTGATTACCTACAGCACTCCGGGAGTATACGAGGTGTCCCTTACAGCGACTGACGGTACAACGACAGACTCAGAGGTGAAAACAGGATATATTACTGTGTTACCTGCTTCATCCAGCCTTCCGTTCCTTGAAGGATTTGAAAATTATTCAACGCTTAATAACCTGACTCAATGGCAGGTTATCAATCAGAACAACAATAACACATTCACGATTGAATCAACTTTCGGTCACACCGGAACAAAGTGTGCTAAATTGGTCAACTATGGCCAAACAGCAGGAAGTGTAGATGAACTTCAGGCCGGACCTGTTGATCTGTCCGGTGTAACTTCAGTAACAATGAGTTTCCGTTATGCCTACAGAAAGAGAAGCACTGCAAATGTGGAATATTTGAAAGTATTCATTTCCAAAGACTGTGGTGAGAACTGGGTACAGCGTCTTACGAGAAGTGGTAACTCACTCGGGTCGACAGTACAGGGAACATCTTACACTTCCGTTGCAGCTGCAGATTGGGTAACAGTCCACATGACTAATATTACTACTGATTATTGGGTGGAAAACTTCCGTTATAAGTTCCGCTTCGAAAGTGATTACGGAAATAACTTCTACCTAGACAATATCAATATCTATGAAGGATCTCCTTCCGACAACCTGGTAGTTGGTTTGGCAGAAGAAGGTGAGATAGAAGGATTGAGTTTATATCCGAACCCTACGGAAGGTGAGCTTAATGTGTCATTCACTATTGCAGCGAGTGAGCAGGCGTATCTGCAAGTTCAGGATGTTTCAGGTAAGGTTGTGAAAACGAATGTGATCAATGCACTCGAAGGAAACAACCTGGTTGTGCTTGGAACGGATGAGCTCGCCGCCGGAACCTACTTCCTGAATATTCAGGTTGGAGGTGTAAAGAAGGCACTTCAGTTCGTGGTGAAATAATAGAATGAAGATAACTGGGAAGGGGTCATACAGACCCCTTTCTTTTTTTTACTTGACCAATGAAAAGATCGATCTTTCTTCTCTTGACAGGATTCATCACGTTGCAATCTTACGCTCAGGAGAATTGGTGTGGAACAGACCAGGTGCAACAACGCTTAAAGGAGAAGTATTCCGGTTACGCGGAGCATCTGCACAAGGCAATGACCAAAGCAGCGGAAAAAGGATCCAACGGGAACAAGGCCATTCTCTACATTCCCGTGGTTGTGCATATCATTCACGACAATGGGGTTGGAAATATTTCCGAGGCTCAGGTACTGGATGCTTTGAGGGTTCTGAATGAAGACTACAACCGACAGAATGCGGATACTTCGGATACAAGAGCGACGGTGGATGCACCGTTCAAACAGATCGCGGGGGATATGAAAGTTCAGTTCAAGCTGGCAAAGATTGATCCTAATGGCAACTGCACCAATGGGATCGTACGTGTGAATGCGCCTGAACTGACCTATAATGCGGATGATGCTTGTAAATACAGTTCGAATGGAGGTTCGGATCAGTGGCCGATGGATCGATACCTGAATATATGGGTGGTGAACAGTATCAACAATGATGGTGCAGCAGGTATGATACTCGGCTACGCTTACTTGCCCTATTGGCCGAATGGAGAAAACTACGGGATATTGATCCGCAATGATTCTTTCGGAACTATAGGTACCGCTGCTTTTTCGGATGGCCGGACTATGACACATGAAATGGGTCATTTATTGGGACTTCAGCACATTTTTGATGAAGGAGCATCAGGAGCCTGTCATGATACGGATTGTAGTTCGAACGGTGACTATTGCTGTGATACACCGCCGCAGGCAGAGGCTAACTGGAGTTGTTCCATGGTCTGGAACTCATGTGCCCTTGTTCCTCAAAACGACGATTTTGGATTTGATGCGCTTGATCAGATCGAGAATTATATGAGTTATAATGCCTGTCAGAACATGTTCTCAATGGATCAAGTTGCCATTATGCAAAACAACTTCGTTGATATCGACTTTCTGGCAAATATGGTAACACCAGCCAATATCCTCGCAACCGGGATCAACGAACCGGAGGTGTTCTGTAAAGCAGAATTTGATGCCTATAAACGACAGCTTTGTCCAGGTGAAGCAGTGACGTTTTACGATTACAGTTTCAATGCGCCCAATGCGTGGACATGGAACATTTCACCAGGAACAGAGGGCACAGACTGGATGTTCGTTAACGGCACCACCTCAACTAGTCAGAACCCTGAAGTGCAGTTCATGACGCAAGGATTTTATACGATCAGTCTGTCGGCCACAGACGGAACAACGTCCGATACAGAAGAGAAGGCGAATATGATCTCTGTGTTCCCATCCTATTTTACAGTTCCTTTCTGGGAAGGGTTTGAGAGTTATACAACCTTTGACAATAACGCGAACTGGGTGGTGATCAATCCGGGAGAAAATAATGAATTTACGGTGTTTGATGGTGCGGCCTCGAGCGGCGAAAAAAGTGCACGATTGGTGAACTTCGGACAGGGTGGCACAAATTGGGACGAACTCATTTCCGCTCCTATCGACCTGTCAGTTGTGGATCCTGCTACTGAGAACGTAACACTCAGTTTCCGCTATGCCTACCGTAAGCGCACCAGTGCGAACGATGAATGGCTTAAGGTCTATATTTCCGCAGATTGTGGAGATAATTGGGTTCAGCGCAAAACGCTGCATGGCAATTCACTTTCTTCTCAGACATTTCCCTCCTCATGGACACCACAGCAGTCTGATTGGGTCACGGTGCACATGATCAATGTGACCTCGGGTTATTTTACTGAGAACTTCAGGATACGATTCAGATTTGAAGGGGAGAATGGTAATAATTTCTATCTGGATGACATAAACCTGTACAAGGGTGATCCTTCTGATGAACTTATACTTGGTTTAACTGATGGACAGGGATTTGCGGATTTTTCGGTGTATCCCAACCCAACGGAAGGAGATGTGCATATCAGCTTCAGTGCGACTGAGGCAGGTTTGACACGGATAGATGTTCTGGATGTTTCAGGTAAAACCGTGAGAAGCGAAATGATCCACTCCGTCCAAGGAAACAATCTTGTGATGATGGAGGCAGGCGAACTGGCAAATGGGCTCTATACGATCAGATTAAATACAGGAGGTGTTCCGCACACACGATCATTGGTGATTCGATAACAACTGCTGAAAAATATCTTTCGGGTGATCTGGATCGGGTCACCCGTTTTTTTTGAGCCAATCGATGAGCTCGCTTTCTTCTGCATGTCCCAGGACATGAGAGCACGTTATACCCATGCGATCGAATGCACGTTGAGTTGTTTTTCCCCAAGCTACCGTTTTGGCACCTTCAGGAAATGTGTTCTTTTCAAAAAAGGCATACAAGTTAGACGGACTGGAAAAAACATACACATCGGAAGTTCCGATATCTGCAGGTTCCGGAAGTGTTCTGTAGACATCAAGTGTTTCTGTCTGATCATTGCGAAGAAAAGACTGAATACTTCTGTTGCTCTCGGTTGAACTAGGTATGAGAACTCGTCTTTTTCCGGTAAACTGAGCAAAGGATTGTCCCACGGATTCTGGATCCCCGGCTTTCTCACCGATGAAGCTTGGTGTTAACCCTATTCCCGACAGTTTTTCGGCTGTTTGCTTCCCGATACAAGCCACTAGAATGTGCTCCGGTAGCCGGTTGCAGGTCAAAAAGAACTCAGCAGCCCGGATACTGGGAAAGAACACAATGTCGTAAGGTTGAGTGGGATGAGCCACAATTCCCTCAAACCGGATCAGGGAACGTGCTTCCAGAGCGATATGCTGCGTTCTGCAAAATACAGTAAGTAAGGGAACCTGAGCGGGATTACGTGATATGAATAGAGAGCGGATCATGCTCAGTCGTTTCCGGCTGCTTCCTTGAGGTCTTCCGCAATGATCTCTGCTAAACTCTCCAGATCGTCTGTTGCATATTCGTACCAGTTGGAGCCTTCTTCCCAGTGAGAAGCATGAGAGACATATACAACGTGGTCTTCGTCACAGTAAACGCCCAGTGGAAGCTGACAACCACCCTGCATCAGGTTGAGGACCTTGCGTTCAACAGCTATGCGCTGCTGAACAGCTGAATGGTTCATTTGCTGAAGGATGCTGAACAGCGCGGCATCATCGTGACGGATCTGAAGTGCCAGCACACCTTGCGCGGGTGCAGGTACGAATTCGCTTGGATCCAGTCGAAGGATATGGAACTCGCTCAGGTCTATCTGCAAACGGTCAACGCCTGCTTTTGCCAATAAGATCGCATCATATTGACCGTCCCTCAACTTCTGAATCCGGGTAGGAACGTTCCCACGCAGATCTTTGATCTCAACATCATCACGGAAACGCAAAACCTGTGACTTGCGTCGAGCGGAAGAAGTGCCGACAATAGCACCTTCCTTTAGGTTCCAAACTTTGTTATTGTCAACTGCCGCTCTGGAGATCAACAGGAGGTCAGCAGGATCTTCGCGCTCGGAAACAGCGGCAATGATCAGTCCAGCAGGAGGGGTTGTTTCAAGGTCTTTATGTGAATGAACGGCAAGGTCCACTGTGTTTTCCAATAGTGCTTGTTCGATCTCTTTCGTGAAGAAACCTTTCCCCTCCAGTTTATCGAAACTCAGGTGCTGGATCGCATCTCCCTGGGTCTTGATGATCGTGATTTCGACAGTACATCCGAGCTCTTCGAGTTGACGCTTCACATGGTTTGCCTGCCATAAAGCGAGATCACTTCCTCTGGAACCTATACGGATGTGTGTCATTTTAATGTTTTAAAAGAATTTCTTTTGCCATGATCATCGGAACGCTCATGTACTTCTTTTCCATGTAAGTGATGACCTTTTCCAAAACTTCCCGGGAATGATCATCCAGACTGTTTACTTCTTCCTTGAACACTTCATTGACCGCGTTGGAACGGATCTCCTTTACTTTCTGAGGTACTTCACGCATCGCCAGTTCAACCGAACGGAGTTTGTAAATGTTCCTGAACTCGAATAACGCTTCTGAGATGATCTCTTCCACATGTTGGATCTCTTTTGAACGTTCTTTCAGGTTTTCGTTGGAGATCTTTTGAAGGACCTCCACCGAAATATGGGTCAGCTTATGCGTTGCTACGATCTCCGGATCAATGTCCTGCGGAAGTGCAAGATCAATGATCACCTTGCGATCTGTCTCACCATTCAACAGTTTTTCATAGATCTCCGTCGTAACGATGTGATGTTCGGAACCCGTACACGTGATCATGACATCGAATCCTTTTTTGAACTCCGGTAGCTCATTCAGCGAATATGCATCACCATGAAGATCATTTGCCAATACTTCTGCTTTCGTGAAGGTACGGTTGAATACCGCGAAATTTTTGAATCCATGCTTCTTCAGGAAGCGGCTCATATTGGTATTGGTAACCCCGGCACCTATGATCAGTATACGCGCATCCAACGGGATATTCATGTCGCGCAGCTTATGGTAGGCAAGGGATACAACCGATACCGGCTTGGTAGCAATACTTGTCTCCGTATAGACTCTCTTGGCTGTCTCAATGGTGTGGCGGATGAGTACTCGAATAAAGTCGCCCGTTAGCCCCATTTTACGTGAAGTTTCAAACGAATTTCTTACCTGAGTGATGATCTCACGTTCACCGACTACCATGGAATCGATAGAGGATGCCACTGATAAAGTATGTTCCACTGCACCAATGCCCTTGAACTGGTCGCCGCGATGAGCGTAATGCCCGATCTGTTCACGTGAAAATTCAGGATAAAGCGTCTCAAAGAACTTCATGACGAAATGGAAGTCTGCGTCCAGCGGAGTGACGAAATGGAATTCAACTCTGTTACAGGTGGAAAGGAACATCAACTCATTCAGTTGCAGGGCTTGAGCAAGTGTTTTGAGGCGTTCTTCCTGCCGCACCTCCTCAATGTGCAATTTCCCAATGTCATTGAGCTCGAGATTGCGGTGCGTAAACGCGATAATATGGTAATTATCTAACACGGGGGTCCACTTCAGAATGCAAATTTGCGAAGCTATGCTTTTAAGTTTGTCATAAAAATGTCAGGAACCCTTATTTAGAACGGGTTTAAACAAGGTAATCAGCTCTTTTGGGAGCTTACTTTTTCGACATAGGACGATAGGGCAAAGATTGTCAAGCACTTAATTTTTTACATTTGGGATATGAATGCGGTAGATTTCGAATCAGCACAGCATGTAAAAGTGGAATTTGAGTTGGCATCCACTATCCAGCGGATAGCAGCTTCTATGATCGATGTGGTGACTTTCGTGATCTACTTCGTAATCGTGTCACTCGTTTTGGGTCTCTCCAATGTGGTGGCCGGCTATGGAACAGAACTTTTCGTTAAACTGCTCCTGATCAAGATCCCATGGATCTTCTATAATCCGATCATGGAGTACTTCACCCACGGACAGAGCCTAGGGAAGTACATCATGGGAATTAGGGTTGTGACCGTTCATGGAGAACGTCCGGGACTACGGGAAGTCTTTACGCGCTGGGTCTTTCGTGGCGATTTTCTATGGATAAGCGCTGATATTACAGTGCTTCTATGGGCCGGATTCGGAGTTTTGGGCGCAGTTTTTTCCGCTACTTCTGAGAAAAGACAGCGTTTGGGTGATACCATGGCCGGGACCTTGGTCATTCGAAACAAATCAAGCGTTCAATATTCACTGTCCGATGTGCTATCTATTAAGAGTATAGACGACCATGAACCAACCTATCCTAACGTAACCCGCTTTACGGATGAGGATATGCTGCTCATCAAGAACACGATCCAACGCGTACAGAAATATCCTAACGAAGAGACTAAGCGCTTTGCTGTCGAACTGGCCGATGAAGCGGCTCGTTTGATCGGTTTGGAAGAAACCCCGCCGAAAAGAATGGCATTTCTTCAAACCCTTTTGCAGGATTATGTAGTTTTGACGCGCTAGAAAAATCCGCTGGCTGAGCCTGTCGAAGCCGAGGGTTAAAAATCAAAAATATACAGTCACCCACATGCCCAAACTCATACTCGTACCCACACCGATCGGTAACCTGGAGGACATTACACTCAGGGCCCTGCGTATATTAAAAGAATGTGACCTCATTTTCGCCGAAGATACCCGTGTGACGAAAAAACTCCTGTCTCATTTCGAGATCAGTAAACATGTGGTGCCTTTTCACGCACACAACGAACATAAAGCGCTTAAAGGGGCAATTGAGCGGATCCAGAGCGGGAACCAGACGGTACTGGTGTCTGACGCTGGAACGCCCGGTATCTCAGATCCCGGATTCTTGTTGGTGCGTGCCTGTGTGGAAGCGGGAATTGAAGTGGAGTGCTTACCGGGACCGACGGCTTTTGTTCCGGCGCTGGTAGCCAGCGGTTTTCCGTGTGATCGGTTTGTGTTCGAAGGGTTTTTACCCCACAAAAAAGGGCGTCAGACGAAGTTGTTGAAACTGGCAGAAGAAGACAGGACTGTCATCTTGTATGAATCGCCCCACAGATTGGTCAAGTGTCTGGCGCAGATCGAAGAATTCATGGGTGCGGACCGCGAAGTGTGTGTGGTCAGGGAGCTTTCCAAGTTTTTTGAAGAATACAAGCGTGGACCGGTGACAGAAGTAAAGAACTATTATGAAGCAAATGCTCCTAAAGGAGAGATCGTAGTGATCATAAAAGGAAAAGATGAGTAAGACACAGACAGAGGCTATGTTCCTCGTAAAAAAGGGCGACGCTCGTTCCGCCTTTGAAAGAAGACCACTTGAATTGAGGGATCTGAAAGGGAATGAAGTGTTGATCGAAAGCGAAGCATTCGGACTGAACTATGCCGATGTGATGGCCCGTTTGGGTTTGTATCGAGAGGCACCACCCATGCCTAGCGTGGTGGGATACGAAATGGTCGGGACGATCAGGGAAGTGGGAAAGGATTCCGATCCTTCACTTGTTGGAAAGCGCGTGGTGGCCTTTTGCCGCTTTGGTGGATACGGGAAACACGTGATCACCTGGGATTATGCAGTCGTTCCGATCGAAGATACGCCGGCAGAAGTGGCGATGGTGTTGTGTACACAAGCTGTTACAGCTTACTACATGGCCGAATACCTGACACCTATCCATTCGGGCGAAAAGGTGCTGATCCATGCGGCAGCCGGAGGAGTTGGTACCGTACTGATCCAGCTCGCGAAACGTAAAGGCGCGGAGGTCTTTGCCAAGATCGGAGATGACAGCAAGGCTGAGCTCGTACGTTCACTGGGTGCGGACCATGTCATCAACTACAATAAAGGCGATTACGGTCAACAGATCGAAGCCATCCTAAAGGGAGACCGACTGGATGTCAGTTTCAACGCCGTTGCGGGGTCGACCTATAAAACCGACCTGAAACTCATAGGTTCAGGAGGCCGTTTGTTGCTGTTCGGTGGCGCTGAACTCGGTAGGGCGAGATGGGGGATCTTTTCCAAGTTGAGCTTTGCACGTAAAATGGGAATGCTCATTCCAATCGGATTGATGATGCGCTCCAAGAACATCCTTGGAGTGAACATGCTCAAGATAGCCGACAACCGCCCGATGGTGCTGAAGAAATGCCTCGAAGATGTGGTAGAAATGTACATGAAAGGGGAACTGAAACCACAAGTTGGAGGTGTATACCCTGTGGATCAGTTGGCGGAAGCTCATACTGCCTTGGAGGGGGGAAAAACGACGGGTAAGTTAACGGTTAAGTGGTAAAGTTTCACTACGGAAAACGGAAGGTATTTTACCACATAGACATGGAGGGCACATATAATTAAATGCAGTGTGCAATCGGATTCCCCCTTCGGAGGGGGGGCAGGGGGGAGGACTTTCAGTTTTTCATGATTCTTTCAGCACAACGTGCACAATACATGATGCAGAGTGCAAATTATGATATTCTTTCAATTCGTTAAATTCGTGTAATTAGTGGACCCTTATGCTGCGCCGCAAACTAAAATGGTATAAACTCTTCGAAAACGTGCAGGAACTCGATGCCCTCTTCAGTTACCGCCCCTCTGCGGTGTATCGTTCGATGTTCGGAGAGGTATTGCTTGTGAAACACGAAAGCGAATACGCAGCGTTCAGGAATAAATGTCCGCACCAGGGAAAAAGCATGGAAGGGTGTCGAGTGATCGGGGATTCAGTAGTGTGTCCCTTCCATCACTACCATTTTTCCCTTCAACACGGCCGCGGCCACGGACTCTACCTTGAGAAATACGAACTTCGCATCGATGAAGACGGTGTTTACCTTGGAAAAGAAGGGTGGAGTTGGTTTTAACACGTCACAACCGTCAATTGAAAATTGTTCATTGTCAATTGTGAATTGTCAATTATCAAGGTGCCGGCGGTCCTACATACTCCAAACACGGATTCGTCCCAATCCAGCATTTAGCCTTCGCGCGCATCTCGATCACCGTATCGTTCTTGACGCTAAACACAAGGTCAGGTGTTTTCATCCAGTTTTCGTAACAGTTCTTGTCCTTGACTACATAATGGATCTCGTTCGCAGGTCCGTTCTTCTTCATGAATTCATCCGCAGACAGCAACTTTTCGGCTTCGAGCAAATAGTAATCTCCCGGTTTCAGGAACAGCGTAATGTTTCCTCCTTCGTCTAAGTAAACATCCTTAAGTACTGTATTTCCGGATTTATAGCTCAATCCTTCATACAGCTTGAACTTACCGAATTTCATGGATTCATAATATCCTTTCGCTACATCCGGATCCGGCTTCGCACCACCACAGTACGGATGGTAAACGGTACCACTCAGTTTGATCTCAACGGTTCCCTCGGGCCGATAATTGTTTTTTAGCACTGAACAAGAGAGCAAGGAAAGAATAAAAAGCGCAATAAGAAGCTGCTTCATGGTTAAGGGTTGTTTCACACAAAGATAGAGAAAAGGTCATCGATGCACAAAATGGCTATTTACAGCCTCTGTCACTTCTGCAATATTAACCTTGTTTAACGCTCCGCACCCTGTATGAAACCGATTTTTTAACGTAATTTTACTCTCTGAAATAACAATTTAACTGAATACCCATGGCTGAAGTAATGAGCGGTACGGAGATCCAGGAGATCCTGGCACAATTCGGAATAGAAGAGATAAACAACGGTGCCTCTACAGGTGGACACTGGTTCAGAACAAGAGGGGAGCGAATTGATTCGTATTCTCCGGTTGATGGAAAACTGATCGCATCTGTGAACTCTGCAACAGAAGCGGATTACGAAGCGGTGATCCTGAAGGCTCAGGAAGCGTTCAAGGCTTGGAGACAAGTGCCTGCACCGAAACGCGGTGAAGTGATCCGTCAGTTGGCAGAGAAGATCCGTGAATACAAGGAACCGCTGGGAAAACTGGTTTCTTACGAAATGGGTAAGTCACTTCAGGAAGGACTGGGTGAAGTTCAGGAAATGATCGACATCTGTGATTTCGCGGTAGGTCTTTCACGTCAGTTGTACGGTCTGACTATGCACTCTGAGCGTCCCGGACACAGAATGTACGAACAGTACCATCCGCTTGGCATAGTAGGGATCATTTCTGCGTTCAACTTCCCGGTAGCGGTCTGGAACTGGAACACAGCTCTTGCATGGGCATGTGGTGACGTATGTGTGTGGAAACCGTCTGAAAAAACGCCGTTGACAGCGATCGCATGTCAGCAGATCACAAAGGAAGTATTTGACGCGAACAACGTACCTGAAGGTGTATCAGGCCTGATCATCGGTGGTGCTGAGATCGGTAAACTGATGGCTGAAGATACGCGAGTTCCATTGGTTTCTGCAACAGGATCTACCCGTATGGGTAAATCTGTCGGAGCAGCCGTTGGAGCTCGTTTGGGTCGTTCGCTTCTCGAATTGGGAGGTAACAACGCGATCATCATCACACCTTCGGCTGACCTGAAAATGGTAGTACCGGGGGCGGTATTCGGAGCAGTTGGTACTGCCGGACAGCGTTGTACGTCGACGCGTCGTCTGATTATCCATGAGGAGATCTATGATAAGGTAAAAGAAGCACTGGCGAAGGCCTATGCTCAGTTGCGCATCGGTAACCCACTCGATCAGAACAATCACGTAGGCCCACTTATCGACAAGGCGGCAGTAGATATGTACCTTTCAGCATTGGATAAAGCAGTGGCTGAAGGCGGTAAGATCCTTGTTCCGGGTGGAGTATTGGAAGGTTCTGGTTACGAATCAGGTTGTTATGTGAAGCCTGCGATCGTTGAGGCTGAAAACCACTTCCAGATCGTTCAGCACGAGACATTCGCTCCGATCCTTTACATCATGAAGTATTCAGGTAGCGTTGAGAACGCGATCAAATTGCAGAACGGAGTTCCTCAGGGACTTTCATCTGCGATCATGACCAACGACCTGAAGGAATCAGAAGCGTTCCTTTCTTTTGCGGGTTCAGATTGCGGGATCGCCAACGTCAACATCGGAACATCCGGTGCTGAGATCGGTGGTGCCTTCGGTGGTGAAAAAGAAACAGGCGGCGGACGTGAATCAGGTTCGGATGCATGGAAAGTATACATGCGCCGTCAGACCAACACGATCAACTACTCTGACAGCCTTCCACTGGCACAGGGGATCAAGTTCGAATTGTAAGGATGAACTTAAGATAGGAAAGGCCGGGGTGATTCTCCGGCTTTTTTTTGTTTTACCACGGAGGAACTGAAGGTCGCTACGACCCATTTTAACCACATAGACACAGAGGGCACATAGTTTACATTTGATATTGTAGATGAGGATTTCATTGGTAAATCCTTGACTTGGTAGATGATCCATGGTTCAAAGGAATATTGCTTTGTGGGAAATATTGCTTTGGTTTAGAAGATTTTTTGTTTAAATTCATTGAACCTAACCTTTACGGAATGATTGCAACTAGAACTGAAATAGACCATCTTACCTATGAAATTATTGGTGCCGCAATAGAAGTGCACAAAGAATTGGGTCCCGGACTTTTGGAAAGTATGTACCAGCGATGTTTGTGCATTGAACTAAGATCGAGAGGTATATGTTTTGAATCAGAAATCGAAATACCGATCATTTATAAAAACAGTATTCTTGAAGCTAATTTGAGAGCTGATCTACTAGTTGAGGGGCTGATTGTTCTGGAGCTTAAGTCCGTCGAGAAAATGCATCCTGTCTTCGACGCGCAGTTATTGACCTACATGAAATTATTGAATGCCCCGAAGGGAATCCTTCTGAATTTCAACTGCACCAATATTGTACGCGAGGGGCAACGCACTTTTGTAAATCAGCTCTTCTCCCACCTATAATAAATTACCCTCTATGTCCTATGTGCCTATGTGGTAAAAACACTTTAACTTTAGTATATGTCACACACAACAAACACGCCGGCAGAATTCACAGAACGCTTCATCAATCAAACCAAACAACCGGTTTTCCTAACAGGTAAAGCAGGTACAGGAAAAACAACCCTGCTCAAAAAGATCATTTCATCTACCTATAAAAATGCGGTGATCGTTGCGCCGACAGGAATCGCAGCGCTCAATGCCGGTGGCGTAACCATCCATTCTTTCTTTCAGTTGCCCTTTGCCGGTTTTATTCCTGAGTTTGGAAAAAGTCCGCAGTTTGATGAATCCGTGAAAATGGAGACGAAGGATACGCTGAACCGCCATTTCTCCATGAACAAGCAGCGACAGGCGATGATGCGGAACCTCGAACTGTTGATCATCGATGAGGTGAGTATGCTGCGTGCCGATCTGCTTGATGCCATGGACTGGACCCTGAGAAATGTGCGCCGGGTGCACGAACCTTTTGGAGGAGTACAGGTCTTATACATCGGCGACTTATTGCAGCTTCCGCCGGTGGTGAAACAGGAGGAATGGAATATCCTTAGGAACTATTATGCGGGTATGTTCTTCTTCAATGCGCGAGTAATCCTGGAGCAGCCTCCTTTGTACATCGAACTTTCAACTATTTACCGTCAGCAGGATAGCGAATTCATAGAGGTCCTGAACCATTTACGTAATAACCGGATCACTGATTCGGATGTGAAGAACCTGAACCGTTTCGTACAGCCTGAGTTCGATCCACTGAAGCACGAAGGATACATCACGCTGACCACCCACAATGCCAAGGCAGACAACATGAATGCTAAGGCGTTGGAAGAATTGAAAACACCTCAGTTCAGATATCATGCTGAAGTCACCGGTGATTTTCCGCAGCATTTGTATCCCATCGAAGCGGAGTTGAAACTGAAAGAGGGTGCACAGGTCATGTTCATTAAGAACGACATATCCTTCGAAAAGAATTTCTACAACGGTAAAATGGGGATTATTGATAGTCTGACAAAAGACGAGGTCAGCGTTCATTTTCCGGAAGAGAAAAGAAGCATCGTTGTCGAAAAGTACGAATGGAGCAATATCCGATATGCGCTCAACGATGCTACGGGAGAGATCACCGAAGAAGTGCTGGGAACCTTCGTGCATTACCCCTTAAAGCTAGCCTGGGCAATCACCGTTCACAAAAGTCAGGGACTGACCTTCGATAAAGCCGTTCTCGATGTGCATGATGTTTTTGCTCCAGGTCAGGCTTATGTGGCACTTTCGAGATTGCGTTCACTTGAAGGCCTGGTTTTGCTCAATCCGATCCGCATGAATGGTCTTTCGAATGATCAACAGGTGGTTGCTTATGCGTCAAATAAAGCCGACGAGGAGCATCTGCCGGTATTTCTGCAGAAAGGCATGAAACGCTTCTTGCTCGATCAGCTGAAAGCATCGTTCGATTGGTACGATCTCAATTCCAAATGGGCGATCCATGAAGCCTCATACAAAATAGCAGGTCCCAAGACAGAGAAAGGCAAGAACAAACCCTGGGTAACCCACCAGACCCAGTCCATACAATCCACTATGGAGCCCGCAAGAAAGTTCATCAATCAGTTAGAGAATTTGCTGTCTGCGGATCGACCTGATCTCGATTTTGTGAATTCCCGTGTGCAAGCTGCATATGATTATTTCTACAAGATCCTGGACGGTGTCCTGACGACCAACCTGAAGAAAATGGCCGAACTAAGTAAGGTTCGAAAGACAAAGAGTTATGTTGAGGAGTTGGAAGAGCTGGATGAACTGCTCACCGAAACGATCCTAAGGCTTAAGAAGGTGCGTATTCTCGTGGAGGCTGTCTCGCATGGAAGAGAGATCACCAAAGATCTGATGTGGAACGATGAAGTGCGGAACTACAAGGTCGCAAAAGTGGCATTGGTCAAGCAGGAGCAACGACAAAATCCATCATTGTTGGATTACCAGGACGAAGAAGAAGAAACCATAGTTCACGTAAAGACCTCCAGGAAGAAAACTTCTGAAAAGAAAGAGAAAAAGAACACTTACGAGCAGACCATGGATCTACTGCTGGAAGGCCTTTCAATTGATGAGATCGCACGAACGAGACAGCTGTCCGAGGGTACGGTTTACGGTCATCTGGCCACGCTCATAAAGGCTGAAAAGATCGAATTGGACGATGTGCTCTCCAATGAACGGATCCGCGAACTCGAAGAACTGGTGGGAGATATTCAGGCCTCTTCCCTCGGACATATCAAGGAAAAGCTGGGTGATCTGGTTTCTTATGACGAGTTGCGGTTATTGCAGGCAGCGAGGATGAGATAATGTTTTGATTCCCCCTTTGGAGGGGGGAAGGGGGGAGGACTTTTTCGGAATACTCAGTCTTCATTTCCTTAGTACTTTGGTGGTAGGGGGAGGATATTCCTTCCAACCAGCGTCTATTCTCCTTGCTCCTACGGCACGGTGATGAGGAGTTGAATCCTATTTGAATCCAAAAATTAAATACAATTCTTATTTGAATAGATTAGGGTTAGAGTTAACCATCGTTTCGATAAGTCCTCTCCCCCTGTATTCCCTTCATAAAGGATAGCTAATAGCCCCCTCAAATGGAGAGATACTAATTCGATTCATCTTATAGTAAAAACTCAATGGTATATTAAATAGGAAAAAAGAACTGCCTTAAAATATTTGTCTGCAATGTGAGGGTAGAAAAAAAGCCTGCTTTAAACAGGCTTTAGCTTTTTTCGAGAGTCATATGTCTTATACTGGAAAAAATCCCTAGTAATATGTCATAGAAAAACTCAATTTTTAATCATTTTTTGAGTCACTACATTACCTTCTTGGGTAGATATAAGCACATGATATATCCCTGGTGTTAGATTAGAAACATTGATTGAATTGGGGTTTTCATGAATTGAAAGAAGTCTGCTGTCTTGGTTAAAAATTTCAATTTTGACTACTATTGCCCCTTCAGATTTTATGCTTATTAATCCGTTTGAAGGATTAGGGTATATATGAAAAGAATCTTTATTCAAAACGGAAACATCAGCAGTAAAACAAAGACCAGCACAATCTTCACTGTAAGATGTCCACGGGTCAATGAAATTCCAAATGGGGTTATTTGTGCTGTATGTTGAATCATCAACTTCTATACAGATTAAATTAAAATTATTAGTTGTCTTAACAAATGTAATTTGGCTGTTATTTCCATTTTTTAAATTTAAACATTCCAAATAGTTTGATGAACAATCAATGTATTTGAGTTGTGAATAACCAGACAAATTCAAACCAGAAAACCCATTACTTGAAACATTGAGAGAGTCTAAACTTCCGTGATTTGTTGCGCCTAAATCAACAAGTACATTATTGTTTGCGTTTAGTTGATTTAAATTAGGAACATTACTTAAATTGAGCGAATTTAAATTATTATTAGAACAATCAAGGTTAGTTAAGCTTGTGGTATTTGGCAGAATTAAATTATTTATACCCGCACGATCGATATCGACTATTTGTAGCATATTATTACTACTTAAATCTAATGTTCCAATTTGGTTATTATTATTGTAATCATTGACCACATTAAGGTAAACAGAACCTAAGTTTAGATGGGTTAAATTTGAATTGTTGCTTAAATCGATATTTTCGAGACCACACCTGTTGCATGAAAAATCCTGTAAAGCCAGATTATTCGAGAGATTTATTCCATTTAACAAGTTAACGCCAGAGTATGTACTGAACCCAGTCATGTTACTTGACAAAGAAAGTGTTTCTAAATTGGTGAATGCTTCAATTCCCGTCATGTTTGTAACATCGTAACCTGAACCTATTGACAGAGATAAGACATTGGTCAAATTATTAGTAGGAACTTTTCCGTCAATTCCACAAGGGTCTAAACCAAGATCAACAAGTTTAGTCTCGAACTCAATATCAGGAATAAGTGTGTATGGGCCAGTTAATACTGTCAAAGACATATTTACGATCGAATCACACCCAAATTGATTTTGAAGCGTCGCAGATTGATTCCCTGCTCCTGTGAAAACAACGTCATTCCAAGTATATGGCAACATATAGTCACATATCGTTTCAGAAGAATTGGTGGTTATTGGGGTTGTACAATAATTTAAGGTAAAATTATCCAAGTACAACTTTGAACCAATTATAGGTGTATTGAAAGCATAAGACTCGTCGTATGTTGACATTGCTTCAATAAATATTTCAGTTGGCGTTCCTGCTAATTGATTCTCTAAAATGATTGTTTTTGATTGCCAGGATGTACTGTTATCAGATGGTTTTATCCAAAAAACACCCAATGAATAAATATTGAAACTTGCATCAATAAGGCCAACTTTCACAAAACATGAATCTCCTTGAACCACTGTGCTTTTGAAATTGAAAGTTAATGACCCAATATTCGTGTTTGTGATTGCTTCCTGCCTGTATAGATACCCAGGAATGGTAGTGTATCCGTTACTAATCATAAGATTTCCAACAGCATTTTTAGTTTCTAGTAAAGCCGAACTTCCAGAGCCTCCAAAGGCGGCTGTACCAGTTACTTTTGTAGTTGTCAATGGATCGACACCATCGTAACTTCTTATTATATTATTTGTTCCATAAACTAGACCTGTGCCGTCATTGTATTTCCAATTATTCGGTTCTTGGCCGTAGGATTCATTCGTCCAAAGCTCCATATTCCAATTCAATAATTGTTGACTGAATGTGTTTAGATAACAAAATGTGATAATAAAAAATAAAACCTTCTTCATATCTATAAGTTTAAAATATTTGTTGGACTTTTCAAGGCAAATCTATATTCTTAGTAATTACTTTTTTAAAAAATTAATTCTTAAATTGAACTAAATATTCTATATTTGAACTAATAATACATATTTTTATGATTTCGAACCCAGAAATAAAAATTAAGCAAATCAGAGAGTTAAAGAATTTCACGCAGGAATATGTTGCTACGGAGCTTGGTTTAACTACCCGTGCTTATTCGAAAATCGAAACGGGAGAAACGCAATTAACCATTAATCGACTTAATGAGATTAGCAATATTTTAGGTGTACAACCAATAGAGGTGCTCGGTTTTGACGAGAAACAGGTATTCAACAATTGCAAGCAGGAGGGGAATCAAAATACAATTGGGACCTCAAACTTTTACCTCCCGGACAAACTTATTAAGCAATACGAGAAGACCATTCAGATTCTTGAGGAACAGGTAGAGTTACTCAAAAGTTTGATAAAGTAAGCTTCCCTGTGATTTGAGTAAATTACAAATACATACGCTATATTTAGGAATTTGAGGAATTGATGAAATATTTCTTATTTAAATTTAGGATAAATACTTTGCCTAAGTTTAACAAATACTAAAATTGAGTGCATGAAAACAAACCACGAAATAGACTACTTCATTCACGGTGAAGAAATGCAATTGGTAGAGATCGAACTTGATCCGCAGGAAACTGCGATCGCTGAATCGGGCTCGTTCATGTACATGGACGAAGGGATCGTCATGGAAACGATCTTTGGTGATGGGAGCCAGCAGAGCAATTCAGGAGGGTTCATGAGTAAACTATGGGGAGCAGGTAAGCGCCTGTTGACGGGCGAAAGCTTGTTCATGACGGCTTTTACCCATCAAGGAAGCGGGAAGGCGAAAGTTGCCTTTGCATCTCCTTATCCGGGGAAGATCATTCCTATCGATCTGAGTGAATACGACGGAAAGATCATCTGTCAGAAAGACTCCTTCCTTTGTGCCGCGAAAGGTGTTGCCGTGGGAATCGAATTCCAGCGCAAACTGGGAACGGGATTGTTCGGTGGAGAAGGATTTATCATGCAGAAACTGGAAGGTGACGGAATGGCTTTTTGTCACGCCGGCGGACATATCATGAAAAGAACCTTGAGACCCGGAGAAGTATTGCGTGTGGATACGGGGTGCATTGTGGCCTATACCCAGACCATTGACTACGATATTCAATTTGTCGGAGGTATCAAGAACACCATTTTCGGTGGTGAAGGATTGTTCTTCGCTACACTTCAGGGACCAGGGGATGTGTGGTTACAGACCTTGCCTATCTCACGTTTGGCGTCACGTATTCTGGCCTACGGAACAGGTGCCAGAAAAGAAGAAGGGAGTATCCTTGGCGGATTAGGAAATCTTCTTGACGGAGACGGTAGATAATTCAACGGCTGCTTTCCAGTTTATAGATCGCTGGCTTACCAAACAGGGAAGAGCTGTCCATCTTTTTCCATTCCTTAATGGTGGGAAGCAGATACACGTGGGTTAGCTCTTCTTCTTGTTTGCTTTGCTGCGACTTAATAGCAGCGAATGTGTGGTCGTCCCGGTAATCAAAGAAATGGATCGACAGTTTGCCGCTATTGATGCGCACAAGACAAGGAGTGTATGCACCGTTCTCGTAGAAGTTGAGGATGTATTCACCACTTCCCATTTTTCTGAGCTCGTTCTTACTGTTCATGCTGACTATCGTATCTCTTCTGGGAACACCAACAAAATAATATTCTCCTTCCAGTACACATGGCAGGGAGTCATTTTCCTTGATCCCGTGGATATAATTGCCGCTTATTCGGTATGTAGATGTTTCCCTCACTGTTTCTCTTGAAATGGGAACAATGGAAAGACTTCTGGTGAAGATGCCGGCCGCATTGAACTCATAAACGATATCCGAACTATCGGCTTTATACACCCCGAAAAGATGTGCGTCAACAGCATGAATGTGCACACTTTCCGGCGGTAGAGGGCTGATGAACGAGTAAGATCGCTGTCCAAGAACATCGAATAAAGCGCAAACACTGATCAGTAATAAAATTGACCTCATTTTCATTTTCTTGAATGGTTGAGCATTTGCGCTTTTCACGTTTTTTACTAACTTAAATAAGAAAACACGAAAATTATGCAAAAAAGGTGGCTTGTCAAAACACCCGTCGATAGTACAACAACAGATCACTTTCGTTCAATCCTTAAAGTCGACCGGATCGTAGCAACATTATTACTTCAGAGAGGAATCAACACATTCGAGGTAGCAGAACGGTTTTTTCGCCCTAAACTCGAGCAGTTATATGATCCTTTCCTAATGATGGACATGGAAAGGGCAGTAAAACGGTTACGTGAGGCGATCCAAAATCAGGAAAAAGTGCTGTTGTTTGGGGATTATGACGTGGACGGAACGACGGCAGTTGCATTGATGTACACTGTGCTCAAGGAACATTTTACGAATATCGACTTCTATATTCCGGATCGTTATTCAGAGGGGTATGGCATAAGTTATCAGGGAATTGATTTTGCTGCTGAAAACGACTTCTCTTTGATCATCTCACTCGATTGTGGGATCCGTTCTGTTGAACACGTGAATTATGCGAAAGAAAGGGGGATCGACTTTATCGTGTGTGATCACCACAATCCGGGGGAAGTTTTGCCAGACTGTATTGTGCTTGATCCAAAACGAAAGGACTGTGCCTATCCCTACAAGGAACTTTCGGGCTGTGGCGTGGGCTTCAAATTGCTGCAAGCGCTAACCCTTTCAAATAAATGGGATCAACAGAAATTGTTCAATAACCTGGATCTGCTCGCGATTAGCATTGGCGCCGATATCGTTAGCGTCACCGGAGAGAATAGGGTACTGTGTTATCATGGGTTGAATTTATTGAATCAAGATCCGCGTCCGGCCTTTAGGGAACTGGTGTCTGTGGCAGGCAAAGAATTTCCGCTGACCCTCACTGATGTTGTTTTCACGATCGCTCCACGCATCAATGCGGCAGGAAGGATACGTTCCGGACGACACGCTGTTCAGATGATGATCTCAGAAGACCTTAATGAGATCCGCCGGATCGCTGTGGAGATAGATAAAGATAACCGGGAGCGCAAGGAACTGGACAAATTGATCACTTCAGAGGCTATTGATTTACTCGAAGGTAGACCGGGTCATCCTGATCGGAGATCAACCGTTGTATTTAAGAAAGATTGGCACAAGGGGGTTGTGGGGATCGTAGCATCACGATTGATAGAGAAGCATTTTAAACCGACCATCGTGCTGACTGAATCGAATGGAAAAGCCACAGGGTCAGCCCGAACGGTAAACAATTTTGATATACATGCCGCTTTAGTCCGCTGCGAACATTTACTGGAGCAATTTGGGGGACACACCCACGCGGCAGGAATGACACTTCCATTAGAGAATGTGGAGCTCTTTATCGATCATTTCGAAGAAGTGGTTAGGGAAATGATGACACCTGAAGATATGGCTCCGGAACAAGCAGTCGATCTGAAACTGAGTTTCAAAGAGATCTTTACATCAGGTGAAAACAGAATGAAATTACCGAGGCTCAAGCGAATTCTTGAACAGTTCGAACCACACGGCCCCGGAAACATGAAGCCCGTATTTCTGGCAGAAAATGTCTATGCGGCAGATATGCGAATACTGAAGGGAGAACATTTGAAATTGGCTGTTGTGCAACCCGATTCTGATGTCGCGCTGGAAGCAATTGGATTCGGTATGGCTGAAAAACAGGATGAAGTTGCATCCGGTCTTCCTTTCGACATGGTCTTTACCTTGGAGACCAACAGGTGGAATGGAAAAGAAATACTTCAATTGAATATAAAAGACATTAGGGCGACAGTTTAGTTAAAATAAGTATCTTGGACCAAACCAAAAAACAATACACAATGAGAAAGTTTTTACTGTCTATGCTCTTTTTCATGGGAATTTCAGGAGCAGCGCACACCCAGATTGAAGCCGGAACAATGATGGCCGGAGGTAGTGCTTATTTCAATCATTATCGGAACAGTGATCTAGATGTGAAATCCAACTCCTTGATGATCTCTCCGCAGTTCGGTCTCGCTTTCGCTGATAATTTTGTTGCCGGTGCATGGTTCAGTTTCTCTTCTTTTTCGGAAGTGTCATCCTGGTCGGTAGCGCCGTTCCTGAGATATTACGCGAAAAATGCATTCGTTCAGCTACAGTATGGTTATTCTAGAACAGGTGATATTGGTCAATCTGTTTTTGGAGCTGATTTGGGGTATGCCATGTTCCTTAACGACAATGTATCTTTGGAACCGGCACTTTATTATAACCAATACTTTAACGATGGATTAGCGGGAGCAGATCTTGGTATTAAGATTGGATTTCAGATCTATTTTAATCGTTAAGGTGAAAATTTAGCATTCGGAATTTACTTTTAAGAAACCTCCATTTAATTTAAGAAAGGAGGTTTTTTAATTCGGTAACCGTAGAATATATCCTCAAAACCTTAAATTTTTTTCATAAATACATCTCAAATGCGCGACATAGTTGAAATTCATATGCTGAGGCTGGCATGGCGTATTTCGTTGATATTTTCAATGCTGTTCATTCTGATCTCTGTACTTTATGCTATTTCTGATAAAGACGCAAAATATTTTACGATTGCCACCTCTGTAGTGAGTCTGGGGTCTTTTCTGTATTTAATTAAAACAAAAAATTTCCGAACAGTTTTTTGGATTTATTCAATAGCAGGAACATGTCTGATTTTCGGCGCTTTGTTTACTATTCAGAACGTCACGCACCTTACGGATATCATCTGGATTTTAGTATGTGTTTGGCTAGCATATGTTGGACTAGGAAAAACGGTTGGTTTAATTTTTTTGATAATTTCAAGTGTATTGTTGGGAGTGTATTTTATTTTTTTTCTGAACATACACATACACCAACTGGAACCACTTACGAATGTAGATCTCTCTGTTCTTGTTGTGGAAACCTCTTGTGCTTGTTTTGCATTTGGCTACCTGGCAACTGTTTTTGTTAAAATGCAGAAATACAGGGAACATCAAATTCAGCAGAAGACGAATGAGATACTAGTGTTAAATTCAACTATACATGCCAACGAACGAATGATTGGAATTGGTGAGCTAACAATGGGTCTGTCGCATGATCTTAACTCGCCTCTTTCCTCCATAAAATTTGGTGTTCAAAACATTAGAGAATCAATAGGGCGATTATTTAACGAATATCTTTTCCGTATTTCACAAGAAGAATTCGATCAGGCTGTCATATTTGCCCGGAAATTGGCCCAACGACCAATACAAGGGGGGGTCCACTATCTGAGAGAAGAACCACTTATTCAGAAAAAACTCACTTCATTGGATAAAGAGGGCTCATTTTCATGGGTTAGAAGGCTTATGAAATCGGGCATAGACTCAAATGATGATGAAATACTGGAATGGGTAGTGCGATCAAAGAATAGAGAGTCATTGATCGATATACTTGAGGATCTTGTCATAATTTTTCAGATGATCGATGTAATTTCTCATGCTGGGGAGCAATCAGTCGGGGTTATTGCCGGACTTCGCAGTTTTACAAATCAAGCACGAAAAGATACTCCTGAACGGATTAATCTTAAAGACAGTTTAATAATGGTATTGCATATTCTAGTATCTCGATTCAAGGATAATATCAGTGTTGAAGTGAATGTTCCAACTGAAATTGAAGTAGTTGCATTACCAAGAGACTTGTTTCAGATCTGGTCAAACGTGTTAAAAAATGCAATGGAAGCGATGGAAAATCACGGGGGTGGGGTCATTGTCATATCAGCATTTCAAAACGGCCATCATACAGCTATTACCATAGAAAACAACGGCCCTCAGATTGAGGAGGGGATCAAGGATCAAATTTTTGATCAGTTCATGTCATCTAAAGGTTCGTCAAACTCAGGATTCGGCCTATACGTTGTAAGGCAAATACTCGATAGAAATGGGTGGACGGTTAACGTGAGTTCAGATTCAGAACGCACAGCATTTGAGTTTAGTTTATGGGATTTAGAAGAGTCTGATGCTAAATAGAGTATTACTTTTCCTTCAGTATCTTAATCTCTGTTCGGCGATTATTGGCATGTGCCGCATCCTTTTCCACCTGCGTTGCCAATTTCCCTATTTCCGCATCTGAAGTGATCGGTCTGGATTCACCATAACCTTTATATTGGAACCGTTTCGCCTCAATTCCCATCGCCACCAAATAGTCGACCACTGCTTTTGCCCGATTTTGCGACAATTGTTGGTTGTGTTCTGCTGATCCCTGGGTATCTGTATGGCCGGAAAGTTCGATCTCAAGTTTTGGATTTTCAGTCATGAGCTGGTAAAGACGATCCAGTTCCGCTTTGGATTCAGGTTTCAATGTGTACTTATCCAGATCAAAGAAGATGTTTCGCAGGACGATCTGTGTGCCGGCTTCAAGCTTTTTCAGATCTATATCACGGACTACTTCATAATACCCTTTCACACTGGCGATCCCTACATTCTCCGAATGGAAGAGATAGCCCGGAGCAGATACGTTTATTCCGTAGTTCTTACCTCCGGGAAGTGGGATCAGGTATTTTCCTGAAGCACTGTTCGAGTTGAATTCCCCAACTACGGTATTAAGTTCGTTGTCTGTGATGCTGATCCTGGCCTCTAACGGAATCTTTGTTTTATCATCTCGAACGATGCCTTTTAATACAGTTAGGTCGGGTTCTGATGCCTTATCGTCTTTCTTCTTCGGAATAAAACGGATGAGGTAAAGATCCTTTTCCTCTCCATTTCGGCTGGAAGCGTAGTAACCATTCAGACCATCTGCAGTGAGCACGAAAAAGAGATCATCTCCTGAAGTATTGATGGGATCTCCCAAATTCACAGGAGGGGACCAGTTCTTACCATTCCTCACCGAGCGATAGACATCGTAGCCACCTCTACTGTTATGTCCTTTTGATGAAAAGTACAAGGTTTTACCATCAGGGTGGATGAACACAGATTCTTCGTCCGTTTTGGTGTTGATCACAGATCCCAGGTTTTCAGGAGCTCCCCAGGAACCGTCTACCGCCTTCGTACATTTCCAGATATCCCGGCCACCCAAACCGCCTTTACGTTCGCTGACATAATAGATGGTTCTTCCATCCGGAGCTATACTCGCCGAGGATTCATGTGCTTCTGAGTTGATGATCGAAGGAAGCGGTTGAGGATCTGACCAAAGTTCACCTTTTAAAAAAGATTCATAGATATCACCATTTCCGTAACGGTCGTCCCTGTAAATCAACAAACGCTGACCATCGTTGGAGATGGCAATATTGGAGTTGAAACGATCGGGATCATTGATGTTTTCCGACAGTGGAGTAGCCTCATTCCAGTCTTGACTATCCTCATTGAAGATAGATCGGTAGATATTTTCCCGGGATTCTTCATTGCGCTTCAGTTCACGTTGGGTTAAGGGCCTTCGTGAAGTGAAGAAGAGTGTTTGCCCATCTGCGGTGATCACAGGAGCGTAATCGTTAAAAGAGCTGTTCACATTCCTGCTCAATCGCTGGATCTCAATTCTGATAGTATCATTTTCTTCAACTATTAGTTCTGCTTTTTGAGAAAATACAAGTATGAAAAACTGGAAAATGAATACTAAAAGTAAAGTTGTATTTCTAAACATGCTGGCTGAATTTAACCGTAATTATTCATTTCAGACTCCTAATCTAAATTATTTTCAGATAAGGTTTTCATGATTTACTAATATTTGGATATTTAAGTGATTAACATGTCAAAAGTAGGTCCTCATAACTATTCGAAGTGGAAATGTGCAAACAACAACGAAAGCATAATACCTATGATTTAAACTTACTACATCCTTTCTATGATCTGTTTATTGTCAACTACCCAGAGTAAAAGGGAGTTGTTCCTTGCATTGAGGTTTAATTTTTTGCAGATCCTTGAGCGGTAATTTTCAACAGACTTAACGGAAACAAAGAGTAAGTCCGCAATCTCCTTGCTTGATTTTTTCTTGGCAACCAGCTTTAGTGTTTTTAATTCAGTACGGGTCAGGCCATTCAGTAATTCTGCAACGTGTATTTTTTGCGTGTCATCCTGATCGATGATATGCTGCTGTTCCCGAATACTTTTTGCGACATAGGTTTTTCCTTCGGTAACGAAATTGATGCAGTCAACCAGTTCTTCGGACGTATTATCCTTGACCAGATAGCCTTTCGCACCATTGTAAAATGCCAGTTTCAGCATTTCCGGATCATTGTACATGGTTAGGATAATCACTTTGGCTGTTGCTTTTAATTCGGTGATCTCCTTGCACACTTCCAGGCCGTTCTTTCCAGGCATGTCGATATCAACGATGACGATATCCGGCGTTTCTTGACGCATACTGTCAATCAGCAGATCACCATTTTCAAATTGATCAATGGAAAGATCTTTAAATGAATTCTCAAGCAGAAATTTTAGTCCACTTCTGAAGATCGGATGGTCATCTGCTATAAAGATCCGCATACGTTAGATAACGGGTATTTCCAAAGTTAATTTAAATCCCTTATCTGACCCTGTTGCATTTAATTTTCCGCCAATGGAGTGAGCTCTTTCACGCATGGTGAGCATTCCAAGGCCCTGCTGATCACCCTGTTTAAAACCGAATCCATTGTCTCTATATGTCATTTGAAACTGGTCATCCTCGATTTTTAACGATACTTTCAGTGCAGTGGCATTGGCATGTTTAACGGTATTGTTTATACACTCCTGAATGATCCGGTAGATTTGAGTCTTGACATCGGATTGAAGAAGTTCAATGTCATTCTTTACTGAGACGCTTGTCACAAGGTCTGTATTGGCTTGGGTTTTTTCAAGTAGGGAAGAAACTGATCGTTCGAGACCCAGTTTTGCAACAGCAGAAGGATGCAAGAGGTGAGAAATGTTCCTTGTCTGTTCAATTACATATCCCACTTCTTTTTCCAAACCCTCCAGGTTGTCGATCTTTCCGGTATTAAACATGTTCACCTTTGATTTTATTACAGAAAGTGACTGACCGATGTCATCATGAAGATCCCGGGAGATTCGTGATCTCTCCTGATCTGTGCTTTCAATGAGTTTTTGAGTGAACAGCACTTGCTGTTTTCGTGAAAGGTAAACGCTCCGCAGAAACATTCCTCCCAATCCCACGATGAGTAGTAGGATAGCTATGAGCACTATGGCATTTATCTTTGCCCGCTTAAGCTGATTTTCCTTATTAAGTAGTTTATTCTTATTACGCTCGTTCTCCAGCTCAGATTCCATCTGCTCCTTCCCGTAAATTACCTGTAATTCTGATAACTTATCCCGGTTAGTAATCTGATCTAAACTGTCTTTCATTCGGTAGTACTTCTCACTGTTCTTAAGAGCCGACTGAAATTTACCTTCCTGTTTATCAATATCGGACAGAACTCTGTAATACTCGATCACATTGTTTGGTCCGGAGTAGAAAGGTTTCAATGCCAGAACGGTGTCTAATTGTTTTCTGGCATCAGTATAACTCTTCAGATCAGTGAGTATCGTCGCTTTGATCATATGCGCCATACCGAGGTAATTGATTTCATTGAGTTGACCCAATGTGATGATAGCTGTATCGGCATGTTTGATGGCAAATAAAAATTCTTTCGTGTGTTCGTATGAATCTGCCAGGTTGAGGTGAGCCACACTGATTCCCAGTGGAAAGCCAAGTTTCTTGGCATAAACAAGTGTATTTTTGTAGTATTTTACTGTTTCTTGATATTTTTTAAGTTCCTTAAAGACCAGCCCAAGATTATTGTTCAGGTTTAACAAGAGACGCTCTTCATTTAGCCCTTTCAGGAGCGTTACGGCTTTTTTGAAATCTTCTGAAGCTTCGGTGGTTTGACCATTGCTGAACTTGAGCAAACCGATATTGTTCAACATCATGGCATGCAAGTAATTCTTCTTATTCTTCTCGGCGATACGTAAACCCTTTAGATAGTAATTCATAGCCGTATCCTCTATCATACGTTCAGAATAGAGATTTCCGAGTCCATTGTAGATCTCAACCTGATTTTCTATGAAATCACCTCGCTCAGCCTCGATCAAAAGTTTCCGGAACATCTTTTCAGCTTCTACTATGTTGGTGCTGGATTCAATGAAGGCCAAACGGATCATGGTAGAATTGACCAATTTGACGTCACCTGTTCTTTTCGCTATTTCAATGGAGCGGTGATATGCCTTTTTGGCGTTATCAATGTTATAGGAGAAATAATAAAAGTTACCATAGTACTGATAGATCAGACCCTCTTCAGATGGGAGGCCGTATTTTCGAGATAGCTTAATAGCCTCCTGACCTTTTTTGAAAACCGCAGCAGAATCGTAATATGTACTCTGGCGGATCGAGTTTTTGAGCAATTCGAGATCTTTGGGTGTGCTTACGGACTGAGTAATACCCATTAATCTGATTAGTAGAAGAAGAACGATGAGGCTGTACTTCATCTACCAAATGTACTAAATAAAAAAGCCGCCCAAAAGGCGGCTCATACTCAAGATGAATGTGTGCGTTATTTCTTAATATCCGGCATCTCACGGGTAAATGCAGGGATTCCTGTGACATCCATACCGGTAATGAGAAGATGAATATCATGTGTTCCTTCATAGGTCACCACAGATTCGAGATTCGCCATGTGGCGCATGATCGAGTATTCACTCGTGATACCCATACCACCATGGATCTGACGTGCTTCGCGTGCAATGTTCAGCGCGATCTCCACATTGTTGCGTTTTGCCATGGAGATCTGTGCCGATGTCGCTTTGCCTTCATTTCTAAGCTGTCCAAGTCTGAAGGTGAGAAGCTGAGCTTTAGTGATCTCAGTGATCATTTCAGCGAGCTTCTTCTGGATCAACTGGAATGCCCCGATCGGAACTCCGAACTGCTGTCTTTCTTTTGAGTAGCGCAGTGCCTGATCGTAGCAATCCATGGCGGCACCAAGAGCACCCCATGCAATACCGAAACGAGCTGAGTCCAGACAGCTCAGTGGAGCACCCAAGCCTGTTCTGCCGGGAAGGATATTTGCTTTAGGAACCTTCACATCCTGGAAAATAAGTTCACCGGTAGCAGAAGCTCTCAGTGAGAGTTTTCCATGCATTTCCGGAGTAGAGAATCCTTCCATTCCTCTTTCTACCACCAGACCGTGAATACGTCCGTTCTCGTCTTTAGCCCATACAACGGCGATATCAGCGAACGGAGCATTGGAAATCCACATTTTAGCACCGTTGAGGATGACATGGTCTCCTGCATCTTTGAAATTAGAGATCATTCCACCCGGATTAGAACCATGATCCGGTTCAGTCAGACCGAAACACCCCATCATTTCTCCGGTTGCCAGTTTAGGCAGGTATTTCTTCTTTTGCTCCTCATTACCATATTTCCAGATTGGGTACATCACCAGCGAAGACTGAACTGATGCCGTTGAACGCAGGCCGGAGTCGCATCGCTCCAATTCCTGCATGATCAAACCATAGGAGATCTGATCAAGACCCGGACCACCATATTCTTCAGGGATATACGGACCAAAGGCACCGATCTCCCCTAGGCCTGCAAGCAGGTGGTTCGGGAAGGTTGCCTTTTCGTAATGTTCATCAATGATTGGAGATACTTCTTTTTTAACCCATGCACGTGCGGCATCACGCACAAGCTTATGTTCATCTGTTAGGAGATCATCCAGATTATAATAATCGGGATGTACATACTGATCAGTTCTCATTACTGCTTAGTTTTAAAGGGTCAAAGTTAAATATTTTTAGCAGATGGTGTTATCGTGTTAACTTTGTAACCTATTCAAAATACAACATTGATCTTACAGGTATTTTTCGATTCGGGGATATCGGATCTTCCCGATGCTTTAGAGCCCAGGTCTAAAGGGCAATTTTACATCATGGGTATGATCATTTTCCTGTCTTTTGTACTTCTTGCGTTGGTCAGAAAGGAAAATCATCGGTTCATTCAGGTGCTTTTTCAGCTGTTGAATACCGGTGGAAATCTTGATCTCAGGTTGAAGGAAACGATGCGTCCGGGGTCGTTAATCAGTGTTCTTTTGATGATCAATTATCTTTTAATGTTTGCGGTATGTTGTTACCTCGGCCTGACCTACGTGGGAGTTGTAGAAAACCAATGGCAGGTCATGATCGCGGCTGCTATTCCACTGCTCATTTTCGTGATCCAATTCGTTCCTCCTTTTATGGTTTCTGCCTTTACCGGTGCTTCTCTCCCGCTAAATACCTTGATTGCCAATACCTTTGTCGGTTCTCAACTTGGTGGCATGGTACTGCTTCTTCTGGCGCTGATATGGTCGCTGAATCCCGTTTTGAGCCCTCAGGCGATACTTCTTTTCGTCGCACTCTTTTTGTTGATACAGCTTTCCAGACTGTTCAAAAATTCAGTGCTGCTTTTAAGTAATGGAGTGAGTTGGTATTACATTGTTTTGTATTTTTGCACACTTGAAATTCTGCCACTATTCGTAGCATATTACTACGTTTCGTTGAATTTCTCGAGGTAAATAGTGTGGATTTAATTTGTTGAGAATTGGCTATCAAGACTATATTGGTTTCTCAGCCAAAGCCTGAAGGGGAGAAATCACCATATTTCGATCTCGCTGAGAAGTATAAACTAAAGATTGATTTCCGACCTTTCATTCATGTTGAGGGTATCGGCGCACAGGAATTCCGTCAGCAAAAGGTTAACCTTGCAGACCATACGGCGATCATTATGACCTCGAAGAATGCTGTCGATCATTTTTTCAGGATCGCTGAAGAGATGCGTTTCGAGGTACCGGATACCATGAAATATTTCTGCATTTCTGAAGCCGTTGCCTTCTACCTGCAGAAGTATGTAACTTACAGGAAGAGAAAGATATTCTATGGAAAGCAAACCATAGAAGAACTGGTTGAGATCATGAAAAAGCACAAGGGAGAGAAATTCCTTTTGCCATGTACAGATATTTTAAGAGACAATATCCCTGTTACACTTGAAAAGAACACTATCGTTTTCACAAAGGCTGTTTTATACAGAACAGTTGCCTCCGACCTTTCTGATCTTGAGGATGTGAAATACGACATGCTTGTATTCTTCAGCCCGGGAGGAATAGAATCCTTATTCAAGAATTTCCCGCATTTTAAACAGAACGGGACGATCATTGCTGCTTTTGGACCTACAACCGCAAATGCTGTGGTAAAAAACAATCTGCGTCTTGATGTGCATGCGCCACAACCTAACGCTCCGTCTATGACCGGAGCCATCGAGTTGTACATTAAAGACCAGTTGAAGAAATCAAAGTGATTCGAGTGCTGTAAGTAGCTCCGTCATACCTTCCTCCGCCCCTTTAGCTATTACTGAAAACTCCTTCGGAATATTCAGTTCATCCGCATTCGGATCGATCAGGTATTTCTTTTTTGCATGTGATGCAAAATGTATAAGTCCTGCCGCCGGATATACATTTAAAGAAGTTCCGACCACAATAAGTATGTCTGCCTCTTCCATGATCGCCGCAGCGTGTTCATACACAGGAACTGATTCACCGAACCAAACCACGTGAGGACGCAGCGTGTAACCGTCAGGGCATTTGTCCGTGAGTTTAAGTTCCCATCCATCAATAGGGTAATACGCTTTCTCTGCATTTGGGCCTGAACTTTTACTGTATCTGATGTTCCCGTGCAAATGGATCACATGTTCAGAACCCGCGCGTTCATGCAAGTCATCGATGTTTTGAGTCACGACTGTTACCTCATAGTTCTTCTCTAGTTGAACGATCATTTGGTGCGCACGGTTCGGTTGTGCATCTATGATCTGCCTTCTTCTCATATTGTAGAACTGTTGTACCTTTTCCGGGTCTGCCCCCCAGGCATCAGGAGTAGCTACCTCTTCGATCCGGTATTGCTCCCACAAACCTCCGCTATCACGGAAAGTACCAATTCCGCTTTCAGCGCTCATTCCGGCGCCGGAAAACACGATTATCTTCTTTTTCTTTGGTTCGATCATATCATGAAAGTAAAACTATTAAATATAGTTATTTTAGGATTCCAATAATTTCTTTGAAAAGCAATTGCTTTGTGAATTGAATCACTTACATTTACGATTGTATTTCTGTAATTCTAAAATCTAAACGTATGAAGAAACTATTATTCTCAGCATTAGTTCTTTCAGGTGGTGTGTTCACTTCAAAGGCACAGTTGGCTGACGGTAGTATTGCTCCTGATTTCAACGTGACTGCTTATCAGTCATGGCTTTCTACTGCCGGAATGAACGGTAATGGAACCTATTCACTGTATGACTACCTTGACGCAGGGTATACCGTGATCCTCGATGTTTCTGCCACTTGGTGTGGCCCATGTTGGAGCTACCATACAGGTGGAGCTCTTGAAGATTTTTACGCTGCTCATGGTCCTGCAGGATATCCCGGGGTGAATGCCGGAACAACTGATGATGCGATGGTGATCTGGATAGAGGGCGATGGTACTACAAGCGACGCTACCATGTTGGATGGTTCTGGTACGATTGGAAATTGGGTTACGCCTACCGCAGGCAACAACATACAATTCCCTATGGCAAATCCTGCTTCTACACAGGCAAACCAGATCAATGACAACTATGCCATTGCTTATTTCCCGACGGTTTACAAGATCTGTCCTAACCGTGTAGTATCTGAGGTTGGTTCTCTTTCTGCAACTCAGTTGTACAGTTCTATCGCTTCTTGTCCTCCACCGGCTTCTGCAGCTGCTGATGCGGCAATGCTTTCGTTTGGTGGAGAAAATGAGATCTGTCCGGGAGAATACACACCTGTTGTGACTATCCAGAACAACGGTACAGCTAACATGACAAGTGCAACGGTTACAATCACATTAGGTGGTAACACTGTTTCTACTGGTACATTCTCAGGAAACCTTGCAACATACGGAACTGCTGATGTGGTTTGCTCAACGATCTCATCTTTCAATGGAGGAACGCTTGTTGCAACAGTTACTACCGCAAGCGACAACAACGCTGGTAATGGCACCGTGAATAAAGTGGTTTCTGTAAACAACAACCCTGCACAGGCAGCTACAAATATGGTGAAGGTGGACATCACTTCTGATCAGTATGCGAGTGAGACAACTTGGGAGATCACAGATCCATCAGGTGCTGTGATCGCTTCAGGAGGGCCATGGTCAAATCTTGGTGCTTCTGGAACTACTGTTCGTCCAACAGTTAACGTGAATGGTCTTTCACCAAACACTTGTTACAAGTTTACGATCTACGATTCTTATGGTGATGGTATCTGCTGCGCATACGGAAATGGTGTTTACACAGTGAAGGATGCAACCAACGCAGTGCTTCTTACAGGTGGAGAATTTACAGATGTTGATGGTGGTTTGATCAAGGCTGGTACAGCTTCAGTAGTGGAGCTTGATATCACTGAGTTCAACGTATATCCAAACCCTGCTGAGGATGTGTTGAATGTTTCATTTAATGCACAGAACGGAGATTATACAGTTGCGATCGTTGACCTTCAGGGTCGTGAGCTTGCTGCACAGAACCTGACAGGATTGAGTGGTGCTCAGATGATCACTTTCCCAGTGTCTGAACTTGCAAAAGGAAGCTACCTTGTGAAGATCTCTTCAAACGGTGTTTCTGAGACACGCAGTGTTGTGATCCGATAATACGGTAAAAGTATGAGTAAGGACCCGGTCTGACAGACCGGGTTTTTTATTTTCTAAAGGGTCGTACTTGTGCTGATTGAGCCTTTTTTTGGTATCTTTAGCGGCTTCAAAACGCGCTTATGGCAAAAATTCGTAAACAAGACGCATTGGATTATCATTCTTCAGGTAAGCCTGGTAAGATCGAAGTGATCCCCACTAAGCCGTATTCTTCTCAAAGAGACCTTTCTTTGGCTTATTCTCCAGGAGTAGCCGAACCTTGTCTGAAGATCGCAGACAATAAGGAAGATGTATATAAATACACCAGTAAGGGGAATCTTGTGGCGGTTATATCTAACGGAACAGCAGTGTTGGGACTGGGGAATATTGGTCCGGAGGCTTCAAAACCGGTCATGGAAGGGAAGGGATTGTTGTTCAAGATCTTTGCAGATATAGATGTGTTCGATATTGAAGTGGATGCAAGTGACCCTGAACGATTTATTCAGACCGTTAAAGCTATTGCCCCGACCTTTGGCGGGATCAATCTTGAGGATATTAAGGCTCCGGAAGCTTTTGAAATAGAAAGACGTCTCAAGGAGGAGCTGGATATTCCGATTATGCATGATGATCAGCACGGAACAGCCATTATTTCCTCTGCCGCCCTTTTGAATGCTCTTGAACTGGCAAGAAAGAAGATCGAGAAAGTGAAGATCGTAGTGTCCGGAGCAGGGGCTTCTGCCTTGTCGTGTGCTAAGCTTTACCATGCACTTGGAGCTCGTCTTGAAAACATATACATGTTTGATTCCAAAGGATTGATCTGGAAAGGGCGGGATGATCTTGATGAGATGAAGCAAATCTTTTCCATGCATACTAAGCCGGTGGAATTTACCGATGCGTTCAGAAAAGCAGATGTTTTCCTGGGATTGTCGCGCGGTGGGCTAGTGAACAAGGAAATGATTGCAGCCATGGCAAAGGACCCTATCGTTTTTGCCCTCGCAAACCCTGAACCCGAGATCTCATATAAGGATGCTACCTCAGTAAGAAAAGATATCATCATGGCGACAGGTCGTTCCGATCATCCGAATCAGGTGAATAACGTCCTTGGATTCCCTTTCATTTTCCGTGGTGCTCTTGACGTGCGTGCAACCACGATCAATGAGGAGATGAAACTAGCTGCTGTGAAAGCAATTGCAGCCCTGGCAAAAGAGACCATTCCTGAAGAAGTTGTTGAGGCATACGGTGAAAAGAGTATTTCATTCGGCCGGGAACAGATCATCCCAAAGCCTTTGGATCCCAGATTGATCTACTATGTGGCGCCTGCTGTAGCAAAGGCAGCCATGGATTCAGGTGTGGCACGCCAACCGATCACAGACTGGGAAGGCTATGAAATGCAACTCAAGAACAGACTGGGACTTGATAATAAGCTTGTGCGAAACATCACGGAAAAGGCTCAAGGTAGCCCTAAACGAGTAGTGTTTGCAGAAGCAGACAATATAAAGATCCTCAAGGCTGCACAAACGGCCTATGAGGAGGGTGTCGCGTTTCCGATCCTATTGGGGAAGAAATCGAAGATCGAGCGATTGATGCAGGAATATAGTATTGAATTCTCGGAGGTTCAGATCATCGACCCTAAGTCTGAAGAAGAAGAAGAAAGAAGAATCTCTTTCGGAAACATGTTCTTTGAAAAACGCAAGCGAAAAGGCTTTACGGAATTTGAATCGATCCAGATCATGCGTGAACGCAATCATTTCGGCGCTATGATGGTCGAAATGGGTGAGGCGGATGCGATGATCTCCGGGATCACAAGGAACTACAGGGATGTGGTTAGGCCGGCTATTCAGACTGTTGGACTGCAGAAGGATGTTCACACAATTGCCGGGATGTATATCCTTGTCACTAAAAGAGGACCGCTCTTCCTGGCCGATACCACGATAAACATGGATCCTACTGCTGAACAGATAGCGGAAATCACGGTCAATGTGGCGCGTACCATCAGAAAATTCAAGGTAACACCGCGCATTGCACTACTCAGCTATTCCAATTTCGGTTCTTCACCCGGTCCTGATGCCGAAAAGATGGCAAAGGCAGTGGATATACTGCATGAGAATTATCCCAATCTTGTCGTTGACGGAGAGGTGCAAGCCAACTTTGCATTGAACAATGACCTGATGATGGAGAAGTTTTCATTTTCTCACCTTGCGAATAAGCAGGTGAATACATTAATTTTCCCAAATTTGTCGTCCGGTAATATTGCCTATAAGCTGCTGCAACAAATGACTGAGGGAGACTCTATTGGACCGGTATTGGTCGGACTGAAAAAATCCGTACATGTATTGCAAATGGGATCTTCCGTTCGCGAGATCGTAAATATGGTTAAGATCGCAGTGGTCGATGCCCAAAACAAATAAACAATGATCGGACACCTCAACGGAAGACTGGCAGAAAAGAATCCTACCGAACTTGTTATCGAGTGCGGTGGCGTAGGCTATGAGGTGAGGATCTCACTGAATACGTATTCTGCAATCGGGAACGATGAGCACCTGAAGATCTTTACACGATTGATCGTCCGAGAAGACGCACATCTGCTTTATGGTTTCCATTCAAAGGATGAAAGAGAAATGTTTGGCCATCTTACTTCCGTTTCGGGTATTGGGCCCAATACGGCAATGATCATGTTATCTTCTCTGGTACCGGAGCAGATCGCACATGCTATTCAGTCTGAAGATGTGAGGACAATACAGGGCATTAAAGGCATCGGCGCCAAAACAGCTCAGCGTGTTATCGTTGACCTTAAGGATAAAATGTTAAAATTTGCAGGAGTTTCCGAAAATCTTTTCGGACAGAACAATACGAACAGAATTGATGCGTTAACTGCATTGGTTTCGCTGGGATTTGAGAGAAAATCAGCGGAAAAGGCGCTGGATAAGGTTTCTACCGGAGGAGATGATTCCGTGGAATTCCTCATTAAGCATGCCTTAAAAATACTTTAGACTTGAGAACGGCATTTAAACTACTTGTGGAAACAAACAAAGTGGCGGGAATTCTTACCCTCCTCATGTTCTGCTACACTCAAGTCAGTGCCCAGCCGGACACCACTCTTCAATTTCCCATCAATAATCCCAACGACCCGACCCAGACCACCACTCAGAGTTTCGATCTTGGTGATCCTTCTTCTGTCGAACAAACCATAGTGTATGATCCGGCGACAGGAACCTACGTTTTTAAGGAAACGATCGGAACGCTGAACTACCGCAATCCTTCCATGATGACCCTGGAAGAATACCTGGAGTATGAGCGACTGAAGTCCATGCGTCAGAACTGGAGAGAAAAGATCGATGAGCAGACCGCGGAAAGCCAACCGATGGAATTCCCTATCAAGATCGGCAGTAAGGCATTTGAGAATTTCTTCGGGTCTGACGAAATCACTATTCGCCCGCAGGGATCAGTTGAACTATCCTTCGGGGTCAATTCATCGCGATACGATAACCCGATCCTTCCGATGCGTCAGCGCAGGATCACCCGCTTTGATTTCAATCAGCAGATCCAGATGAACCTGGTAGGTCAGATCGGTACGAAGTTGAAGATCGGTACAAGCTATAACACTCAGGCAGCCTTTGATTTTGATAACATTTCCAAGCTGGAGTATACCGGAAACGAGGACCAGATCATGCAAAAGATCGAGCTGGGGAACGTTGCTCTGCAGCTTCCGACCTCACTGATTCAGGGATCCCAGACTCTTTTTGGTGCAAAAACCCAATTGAAGTTCGGTCGGGCTACCGTTGATCTCATCGCCGCTTCTTCAAAAGGAAAGCGTCAGGAGATCAATATCACAGGGAAAGCTCAGGTTCAGCGTTTTGAATTGTCTGCAGACAATTACGAGGCGAACAGACACTACTTCCTGAACCTTTACCACCATCAGCATTATGATGAGGCGATGGCGACTCTGCCTATCGTCAGTTCAACAATGTATATCACCCGAATGGAAGTTTGGGTTACGAACCGTACGAATAACACCGAAAACACACGAAACATCCTTGCTTTTTCTGACCTTGGTGAAGCAAAGACGGAAAATTGGGAGGGTAACCCTGGCAATGCTTCAACGCTTGACATTCCGGATAATGAGGCTAATGGTTTGTATCAATGGGCTTCTACCCAACCGCTGGTGAGGGGATTTGTTAATTCGGTTCAGGCTCTATCATCTCAAGTTGCTGCTCCCGGACCTTTCCAACAGGCAATCCATTATGAGAAAGTTCAGAATGCCAGAAAATTGACTGATCAGGAATTCAGCTACAATGCCTTGTTGGGGTATATCTCTCTCAACCAGCCACTGAACAATGACGAAGTTCTTGCAGTCGCTTATGAATACACCTACCGAGGAGAAACCTATCAGGTGGGTGAATTTTCTACGGATGGATCCAGTGGACAAGATGCCATTATCCTGAAGTTGTTGCGCCCTACCATCACCAATCCTCATTTAAAGATCTGGGACCTGATGATGAAAAACGTCTATTCGATCGGGGCTTATCAAGTCGATCAGGCAGGCTTTAGGATCGATGTGCTCTATAACAATCCTGAAACTTCTCTTCCGGTACCTTTCTTTCCAATGGATGGAGTGGAGGACAAACAGTTGGTCACCCTGCTTGATATGGATAAGCTCAATCAGAATAACCAGCCATTCTCAGATGGAGTTTTTGATTTTGTCCCGGTTGAATTTGTCGGAAACAGAGCCGATAATGGCGGTACCATTAATAGAAGGAATGGTAGGATCTACTTCTCAACGGTTGAACCTTTTGGTAAGACCCTTGCATCAAAGCTCACAACAGCAGGCATTCCTCAGATCGTGATCGATCAGGTGAGTTATACGGAATTGTACGATTCTACAAAAACAGCCGCACAGCAGATCCCAAGTAAGAATCGCTTTATGTTCAAGGGGGAATATCAATCGTCAGTGACTTCTGATATCCCACTTAATGCACTTAATGTTCCGGAAGGTGCGGTAACCGTTACAGCCGGTGGGATACGCCTGACTGAGGGAGTGGATTACACTGTGGATTACAACCTTGGAAGGGTAAAAATCCTCAACACAGGTATCTTGGAATCCAATACACCGATCAAGATCTCGATCGAAAGTAACTCAGTCTTCGGTTTCCAGGCTCGTTCGCTGATGGGGGCCCATTATAATTATCGCTTCTCCGATAAATTCAACATCGGAGGAACGTGGATGCGAATGATGGAGCGACCGGTCACGCAGAAGGTGGATATCGGAAATGAACCGTTCAAGAATAATATCCTAGGGATCGACTTGGCCTGGAGAACAGATGTACCCTTCCTGACCAAACTGGTTGACCTATTACCCGTGATCTCTACCAATCAGACTTCCTCCATTTCGTTTAAAGGTGAATTCGCCCATTTGATACCGGGTCAGCCGAGAGCGATCAATAAAGATGGGACTTCTTACATTGATGACTTTGAGGGTGCTCAGAGCGCGATCGATCTACGGTCTGTATCCGCTTGGCGACTCGCATCGATTCCTCAGGGACAACCGGATCTGTTCCCGGAATCGGTGAATAAGGACTTGTCTGCAGGATTTAAAAGGGCAAAAACATCCTGGTACCTGATCGATCCGCTATTTTACCAGAGTAACTCACTGACACCGCAGCATATCAAGGATAATCCTGAAATGTTGTCCGACAGTCGTATGCGTCTGGTTAACCAGACCGATATCTTCCCGAACCTTCAACAGCAGTATGGATCGATCCCGAACATTCCGATCCTGGAATTGGCCTATTACCCGAAGGAAAGAGGGATGTACAATTACGACACGACCAATACCTATAATGCAGACGGTACTTTCCTAAACCCGGAGAACCGATGGGGAGGTATCATGAGGGCTCTGACTACCAACGATTTTGAACAGACTAATATTGAGTTTATTCAGTTTTGGGTGCTCGATCCATTCAACGAGGACGCTGAGAATGTGGATCCAAATTCAGTCCACAGTGGAGGAGATCTTTATTTTAACCTGGGTAATATCTCAGAAGACCAGCTCCCGGATTCCCGACGAGGATTTGAAAATGGTATGCCGCCTTTTGGAACGTCCGTTACTGACAATCTTGATACAACAGTTTGGGCCAGGGTCTCAACACAGCAGGTAGTAGTTAACGCCTTCGACAACGACCTGACCGCTCGGGCTAATCAGGATATCGGTCTGGATGGCTGGAATGACACACAGGAAAAAGTAGCTTTCCAGAACTTCGTGAACTGGGTTCAGGCAAATCCGGTCCTTACACCAGACGCGAAGGCAAAAATGATTGCTGATCCTTCCAACGATAATTACAATTTCTATCGCGACGATGATTATGATGCGGCTGAACTGAACATTCTGGAGCGTTACAAAATGTATAACGGAATGGAAGGCAACTCTCCAACTCAGGAAATGTCAGCTTCCATGAACGGTGAAGGTTATCCCACCCAGGCGACCAACATGCCCGATGTCGAGGATATCAATCAGGACAATAACCTAACGGAATCTGAAAGTTATTTCCAGTACCGTGTGTCATTGCGTCCGAATGATATGCAGGTAGGTAAGAACTACATTACGAACGTTCAGGTATATCAGAATGGTAATAAAACTGAAAAGTGGTACCAGTTTAAGATTCCGATTACTGACTTCGAACGAAAGGTTAATGGAATTCAGGATTTCCGTTCTATCCGCTTCATGAGGATGTTCCTCAAGGGCTTTGATGAAGAGGTTGTTTTGCGTTTCGCTCGTATGGAGTTCATCCGTGGAGAATGGAGAAGGTATCTGCTGGATCTTACTCAGCCAGGAGAAAGTATTCAGACGGATCCAAACCTGACGACTTTCAACATCGGTGCAGTGAACGTGGAAGAGAATGACCAGCGCGAGCCGATCAAATACGAGATCCCGCCGGGTATCGTTCGTGAGATAGACCCTTCTCAAACTTTCCAGCGTCAGCTAAACGAGCAGTCGCTCGTGCTCGAGGTGTGCAACCTTCAGGACGGAGATGCCAGAGCTGCATATAGAAATGTTCAGTTCGATGTCCGTACATACAAGAAACTGAAGATGTATGTTCATGCGGAAGAGGTTGACCCCAATGTGCCTTTTACGGATGAGGACCTGACGGTTTTCGTGAGACTCGGAACAGATTTCACGGACAATTATTACGAGTACGAGATGCCACTGTACGAAACGCAGTGGGGTGCCACATTACCGGAAGATATCTGGCCTCAGAACAATAACCTGGAAATCGTCTTTGATCACTTATTGAATCTTAAGAAAGAGCGGAACAGGAAGGTAGAGGACGGTGTTGCAGGTGTGTCCTACACAATCGAATATGATGCTCAGGATCCTGAAAATGCCCGCAGGAGGATCAAGGTAAAGGGAAGTCCTAACCTTCAGGGATTAAGGACGATCATGGTGGGTATCCGAAATCCAAGAAAGAATGCCCCGGATAATATCTGGCAGCCCGATGATGGAGCAGCCGAATGTGCAAATGTCTGGATCAACGAATTGCGACTGACAGATTTTGTGAGTGAGGGGGGATCTGCAGCGATTGCTCAGATGCAGGTTCAGTTGGCCGATTTTGCCAATGTTTCCATGTCAGGAAATTATTCAGGTATCAACTGGGGTAGTGTGGAGAGCCGCGTTCAGGATCGCCAGCGCGACCAGCGAATGGGCTTTGACATGAATTCAAATGTTCAGCTTGGACAGTTCTTCGGTCGACAGGCTCGAGTCACCTTACCTTTCTTCTACGGTTATTCTGTCGGCGTGATCAATCCGGAATACGATCCATTCAATCCGGATGTGCGCCTTGCAGATTATGACAGTGAAACCAGACGTCAGCGGTTAAGGGATGGTCAGGATTTCACCGAGCGCAGATCATACAATTTCACAGGGGTACGCAAGGAAATGAAGGCGGGAGCCACACCACACTTCTGGAGGATATCCAACTGGTCTTTGAGTTATTCCTATGCTGAAGATATGAAGCGTAATTTCAATACGAATTACGATCGAACTAAAACATGGAACGGGGGCTTGAATTATAACTATTCATTTCAGACCAAGCCGTTTGAACCGTTCAAGAAGGCAAAGGCGCTTCAAAAGTCTAAATGGTTGGCTATCGTGAGGGATCTGAACCTCTATTTCACGCCAAAAAATATCTCATTCACCAACGACATCCTGAGAACCTATAATGAACGACAGGTAAGGAACAACCTTGTTCCGGATTATGAATTCGATCCGCTTTACCTGAAAAGGTTCAACTGGAACAGGAACTATACCATGGGATGGGATCTTACCAAGAACCTTAAGTTAAACTTCAGTGCTGCAAACAGAGCGATCTTTGAAGAAGGTGACGGCAGGGTAGACCGAAAGACTGATCCTGTCGCTTATCAGGCATTTAAGGATACCATCTGGAGTCAGATGAATACCTTCGGTCGCACCATGGACTATAGCCATAACTACAGTATGAGCTATACTTTGCCGCTCGATAAGATACCGGTTACCGACTGGATGAGTGCAAACATCAAGTATAACGGTACTTATAACTGGCAACGTGCACCACTCGGACAGTCAGAATTTGGTAACACTATACAGAACAATCGTCAGATCAATATGACCGGACAGTTGAATTTTACCAACCTGTATAACAAGGTGCCGTATCTGAAGAAAGTTACTTCCGATGGTAAGAACCCAAGGGGAACTGCCGCCGCAAAGGATGCAGCAGGAAAGGCGACAGGAGGTGGTAAAAATACCCCGCCGGCTGGAGACAAGGGCGAAGGGCTGGAAGAATTAAAGCCGGATAAGCCTATCGAAGATATGACTCCTAAAGAGCTTAGGCAGTGGGAAAGAAAGAAGAGAAAGCATGAACGTAAAAAGAAGCGTCTGGAGGCTGAAAAGAAAAGAGGTGGTAAAGTTCATCCTGTTGCCGGCTTCTTTGCACGACTGGTGATGACCGTTCGCAATGTTTCAGGAACCTATGCACTGAACGATGGTACAATGCTTCCGGGGTATAATCAGGAGACTTCTGTACTCGGATTTAACAGTAGTTTCAGTGCTCCTCTGGGTGGATTTATTTTCGGACAGCAGCGCTACGACATTTGGGGAAGAGAAACAGGTTATAATATTGCCACCACGGCAGCTAGCAATAACTGGCTTGTTCAAAATCAGGATCTGAACCGTCAATTTACGAACACGCACAGTCAAAACCTGAACCTGAGAGCAAGTCTCGAACCGATGAAGGATCTGACGATAGAATTGACGGCTACCAGGACTTATGGAAACAATTCCAATGAGTTCTTCCGCTGGAACGAATCGACACAGCAATACGAAAGTCAGAGTAAGGTAGAAACGGGTACCCTTACCTATACCACAGTTTCGGCCGCTTCAGCTTTTGCTTTGCTTGGACGAGAATATGAATCTGCGACCTTCGATAATCTGCTCCAGAATCGCGAGTTGGTTTCTCAGTTGCTTGGTGCTCAAAACGCAAATTCCAATCCATTGCTTTCAGGATATTATTCCGGATACAACGGATCCCAGCAGGAAGTTGTGATGGGTGCGTTCCTTACATCGTATACGAATCAGTCAGTTAGCGACAGGAACATTAATCCTGTCAGAAACACACCGCTACCGAACTGGTCAGTAAACTACAACGGTCTGAATAAATTCGAGTTTGCGAAAAAGTTGGTAAGGAACTTCGTGATCCGTCATGCGTACAGTTCGACGGTCAGCGTCTCCGGGCTTCAAACCAACCTGAATGCCGAGTTCGATAATAACGGAGATGCGACTGCACTGGACATCAACAACAATTTCATAGCTGAGCGCCAGATTCAGAATGTCACCCTCACGGAGCGTTTCTCGCCACTCATCGGATTCGATGCTACTTGGAATATCAAAGGACAAGGTCTGATCACCAAGTTCGAGTATAAGAAGGATCGTAGTGCCACACTTTCACTCAACAACAATCAGGTGACGGAGGTACTTGGAAATGAATGGGTGATTGGTACAGGATACAAGTTCGAAAAGGTGAAGATCATTGACAAGATCCCGGCAAACACACTGAACATTCGTTTTGATATGTCGTTCAGGGATAACCTGACGGTGATCAGAAAGATCGTAGAGAATACGAATCAGGCGACAGCTGGACAGCGCGTCGTTTCCATCAAGACATCGGCTGATTATAACGTGACACAAAACCTTACCGTTCAGCTTTATTATGATCAGGTTCTGAATACGCCTAAGGTGGCGACATCCTATCCAACAGGAAATATGTCTACAGGTATTCGTCTGAGGTTTAATCTCGCAGGTGTTCAATAATGATGATCCGGCCGGCCAGGAAAGGCGATGAAGTGGCGATCATGGAGTTGATCCGTGGTTTGGCCTTGTATGAACGGGCGCCAGAACAGGTGGTGAATACATCTGAAGCATTAGGAAAGCATCTGTTTGAAGAAAAGATCTGTGAGACCCTTGTTGCTGAAGAGAAAGGTGAAATCATCGGTTTTGCGCTTTACTTTACCAATTATTCAACCTGGAAGGGAAAATGTCTTTACCTCGAAGACTTCTATGTGCTTCCTGAGTTTCGGCGGTCCGGTACAGGATCGAAGCTTTTTGATGAGGTTGTGCGCATTGCTAAGGAAAGGGGTGTAAAGCGTATGGATTGGCAAGTCCTGGAGTGGAATGAGCCTGCTCTGGAATTTTACAGAAAGAAGGGGGCAACATTGGATCCTGAATGGGTCAATGGGCGTCTTTTTTTCGGCTGACCTCGATATCTGAGTCTAATTTGTTAATCTTGTATCATGCAAGGAAAAAGGATCGTTATTGCCGGTGGCTCAGGCCTTGTCGGAAGCAAGTTGCAGGATCTGCTTGAGTCTCGAGGTCATCAGGTTGCGGTCCTGACGAGAAGCCCATCCGGAAAGAGGCATTTTTTCTGGGACCCCTCAAAGAAAAGGATCGACCTACCGGAATTGGCGGAGACTCAGATCCTGATCAACCTGAGTGGTGCGGGTATCGCTGATGAACGATGGACGGCGAAACGCAAACGACTTTTGCGAGATTCCCGAGTCGGAACAAATGAATTCCTATTGTCATTGACCGATCAGATGCCCGAGCTGGAACAGTTCATCAGCGCATCAGGGATCAATGCTTACGGATATGATCACCCGAGCAAGGTCTATTCAGAAACCGATCCTTATGGACATGATTACCTTTCTACGCTTGTTAAGGATTGGGAAAAAAGCGCCTTGGGTTTTGAATCTGTCTGTAAGGTTGCTGTTGTACGCACTGCAATTGTTCTTGATGCTCATGATGGCGCTTTGAAACGGCTTATGCCAATGGTAAAGATCGGAGCGGGATCACCCATAGGAACGGGTAAACAGATGATGCCGTGGATCCATATTGATGATCTGTGCAGGATCTATCTTCACATCATCGAGAAGGGCCTTGACGGTACCTATAACGCAGTTACGGACCAGTGCAGCAACAAAGAGTTCCTATGGGTTTTGACGCGCGTATTAAAGAGGGCTTTTTATCTTCCAAATGTGCCTGCTATCATTTTGAGAGCCATGTTCGGACAGATGGCCTCCATGCTGCTCAATGGAGTGAAAGCCTCGAACGAAAAGATCAGGTCAACAGGGTTTACCTTTACCCATCCGACATTGGAAGGGGCCTTCAGAGACCTCTTCAAGCGCTAGGATCAAAGTAATTCGTTGGCGAGGTTCGCAAGTTCAGAGCGCTCTCCTTTTTCCAGTTTAACGTGAGCAAATAGATCCTGACCCTTCAATCTGTCGATGAGATAGGCAAGACCGTTACTGTTTTCATCCAGATAGGGCGTATCGATCTGGTGCACGTCACCGGTAAATATGATCTTGGTGTTTTCACCTGCACGGGTGATGATGGTTTTTACTTCGTGCGGTGTTAAGTTTTGGGCCTCGTCAATGATGAACATAATGTTGGATAGGCTTCTCCCCCGGATGAACGCTAATGGAGTAATGACGATCTTTCCCGCTTGCTCCATGTCAAGGATAGCCTTGTGTTTCTTTTCATTTTCGCCAAATTGTGACTTGATGAACTTCAGGTTATCCCAGAGAGGTTCCATGTACGGGCCGATCTTGTCATTGGCGTCGCCCGGTAAATAACCGATATCACGATTTGACAAAGGTATGATCGGTCTCGCCAGAATGATCTGGTTAAAAGACTTGCTTTGTTCAAGTGCTGATGCCAGTGCCAGAAGGGTCTTACCCGTCCCGGCAACACCTTGCAATGCAACCAGCTTTATGTGTGGATTGAGCAAGGCATGGAAAGCAAAGGCTTGTTCAGCATTCTTTGGTTTCACGCCATATACGAATTCCTTTTCGATGCGTTCAATTTGATCGGTAAGGTGATTGTAATAAGCCAGTGAGGAAGATTTTCCGTTCTTTAGGATATAGAACCCATTATTCACCTTTTTAGAGCCCAGTAATCCTTCCTCATCGATCTTTCCTTTGGTAAAGATCTGCCGGATCGTCTCCGAATCGATCCCATCGATAGAATAGGCACTTGACTGCTCGATCTGTGTATTGCTAACCTTTCCGGTTTTATAGTCCTCGGCCGCAATACCCAACGCTTTTGCTTTAATCCGTAGATTGATGTCCTTGGTCACCAGGATGACATCCCGTTTAACTTCTGTTTCTTTCAGGAAGAGAGCAGCATTGATGATCTTGTGGTCATTTTTACCAACAGAATACACATATTCCGCATTGATCTCACGTGGATTGCTTTCCAGAATAACACGGAATTTTCCGAGCCCGTTCCCCAGGTCGATCCATTCCTGCAAACTGCCGCTTCCTGAGAGTTTGTCAATGAAACGAATTACCTCTCTGGCAGAAAAGTTCTTGGTGTCATTTCCGATCTTGAATTTATCCAGTTCTTCGAGCACTGTGATCGGAATAGCGACATCGTTCTTTTCGAAGTTAGTGATCGATTCGAAATCATGGAGTAGGACTGAGGTGTCCAAAACGAAGATCTTTTGCTTTTTTGCCATAGGGGTCAGATTTTCAATGAAAGTAGCAGAAAAGAGCCCTTTTCAGGAAAAAATGTCCCGGAGTTATTTACAGTGAAATGTTAGAACCTCGGTTAATACGGTTAAAAGAACCTGTTCCTTGAGATGATACGGTTTACGGGAATATATAACGAACCGTATGCTTCATATTTACTCAGGCTGTCGAGACTGAATTCAATTCGAGTCCCCCTTTGCGTCCAGACTCCATTGTTCGAGTTGCTTATTTCCTGCCTTGGTGTGTACTGGCCTGAATGGAAGACATAGTAGTTATTAACTTTTTTCATTTGCAGAGGAGGAGAGAAAAGGAAGCGATGCGCACCATTTTCATCAGTAGTCAGGATGCCCTTGTTCTGCAGTCGCTGAATGAATCGGGGCCCTTTCTCATTAACTGAGAACATCAGAGAGAATCCTGGGACTTTTACTTCTTTTTCTTTTCTGACCTCTGTTACATTGAAATTTTCATCGAGTTCAGATTCCACATACGTTTCAATGATGGTCTGAAAGCCTCCTTGCCGGAAGGAAAGATCACCTTCCCATACATTCAGGAACTCAGCTGTAGGAAAACTTATCTTGCGTCCCATATTTATCATCAGCTGATAGAGTGGGTCTTCCGGATGCTCCCTGAGGTTGGAAACATCCAGGTGTACATTGAGCATCTTGTTCGTATATCCGGCTGAAGAAAAGCTTTTTCCGGGTTCCTTCATGGATACATTAAGCGGGGTGCGGTTTCGCATGTATGCTTTCAGTGAAAAACTTATGGAGTCACTGTCATGTGCGAATATGGCAGTTTCAATCCCGTTGTCTTTGAGTTTTTTCCAGTTGGAATAAATCACCAGTCGTTCATCGCGGAATTGTTTTTCACGAAGGAATGCTTTCCATACGGGAGAGATGTCACCGTGTTTACAATCAGTCACCCTTTTATGGATCTTTTTGAAGTCGTTGCCCTTGTAAAGCAGCATGTATGTGCGGTCATAGTACATGAATCCGTTCTGGTCAGGGAAATGGTAGACCCTTTTATCATGCATCGTGCTGTCAACGACATCCATGAGTTTTCTCAGCCTTTCAATACCCTGAAGGATCTTACTGGAATCACTCACTTCTATAACTGCTCCCCAGTCTCCGGCCTCATTGGCAAAAAAATAGGCGGGTTCCTGAAGGTTGAGCCCATAAGTCTTTGATTGACCGAGGATAAATTCATAGCTGAAAAAGTCCCTCAAGGGCACTTTATGGTAGTATAACATACCGCTGGTTTCTCGAGCCACATCCAGGAGGTATGCTCTTCCGATAAAGTCAGCCTCAGGAAGTCTGTCTTCTATGCGGGGTGGCGCTTCCTTACGAAAAATGTAGGGTCGCAGCACTAGAAATGCAGCCAGTGCAACAGCTAGCACGACGATCAGTGTGATCTTCTTATACATGTCTGACTGTTCGGAGTTAGCGAGAAATAACGTAAACGCTGTTGATCAGATCGAGTAAGTACTTCCCTGAGTTTTCGTATTGTCCACTGAAATTGTACACCAGCTTGAAATTGGTCTTTTCTGCAGAAGTTTTCGATGAGGTTAGCTCCATGACACCTGTCTTGCCTCTCATGGCGTCAAGGATCTCATTCTGTTCAGCACGGAAGAAGTCCTTGGGGAAATGATCAATGGTTCTTCCAAGATCTATATGGCTATACATGAATCCGCTTTTAAGTGCTCTTTTTCGAATATTGCCCTTTAGCGATTCTTTGCCATAACCGTCAGAATGGTTCATTGCCAGATCAGCATCATTGGTGAAGATGAACAAACCATTCTCGTGGATCATATACAATGGCGCAGCGTCAAGGACCGCTTCTTCATAGATCCAGTAGTCACCCATGTTCTTGAACCGGGAAGTGATCCTTGAAAGATGCTTCAGGACTTTTTCAGGGATATCTCCACGCTCCGTTGAAAATCCGACGGTGAATACCGGCATATCTTCTTCGGCTTCTACTTCGATCTCCTGGTATTCAAACGTTTCTTCGTCATACACAAATTCGATCTTTCGGGTCTTGATCTTTTTTATGCCATTGAAGGAACCGAACATGGAACCTTTGTAGGTCGAGAAGAGCGCATCTTTATTGACGTATTCGTTGAGCAGTTCGAGCAGCAGCAGATTATAGGATACCTGAATGTTCTTTTCTTCACTGAGGATCGGAACGATAACATCATAGGCCTGTTCATAGGCATTTCTGAGATTCACATTATAGGTAAAAAAGGCGGAATTGTCCTTGTGGATATACTTGAGTGTGTTCTTGTCGAACTTCGAGTCATTCATCTTCTGATAGATCGATCCAAGGTCTTTGCCATAACGGGCTTCAACATGAAACTCAACCGAAGCATCCTTCAGATAGAGGTCACCAAGTATCACATTTCCGGTGTAGATCTCCTTTATATCCTCATACAATGTTGGGAACATGGTCTGGAGATACCATAGGTTTTGAGCCTTTTGAAGACTTCTGGAGTTGTCGAGGTAGAAGATTCCTTCTGAAGCGTGTGCGATCTGTTCGGCGAATCGAGGATCAAAACTCATCAGATTTACTCCTTGTTTTAACAGTTCATCCGTAACATTCCCGAAATATCTTTCCTGATAAACGGTCAGAACACTGTCTCTCAATTCAAAATAGTTCTTGCGAAGCGGATCCTGATCGTTGATCGGGATATACGTTTCCCTCTCCTCCTCTTCTTCGAACACTTCTTCTATCTCTTTGTCTCCTTCTTCATCAAGTTCAGTTTCATCCTCGATGTAATAGTCTTCAATCCACGGGTTCTCATTGCCGCGAGCATACCAGATGGAATCGGTGACCTCATCGATCTTTTCCATGGTCGGATCCACGCGGATCAGCAGACCATTATTTCCCTTGATGATCAGATTGTTGAAAAAGGATGTGTACAGTTCCGTTCCCGGGTTGGGGCTTACGGCCTTTTCAAAATCATCAAATACACTGAAAAGCTGTTCTTTATCCTTGATCCCAAATGTGAAGCCCGAGACCTCAAAATCGTTCCCTTTACCGTAGAAAACATTCAGCTTCTGATCGAAATCCAGTCCAGATTCCTTCAGTGTTTTTCCTGAAGTCGAACCGTCGAATAGTTCCTGCTGAACTTCTGCCATGAATTCGTAACGAACCAGGTCATCGAGCGAAACTTTCTGCAGAAGTTGTATGTTGTTGAGGCTGAATACTGTGACGGCGTCTTTCGGGATAAGTTGTTCGGAGGTCTGACCGATCACCAGTGTGCAAAAGAACAGGGTAAGAGCTGTTATGAAAAACTTCATGCTCGGGCTGAATTATGGGTTATGCGAAGTTACCAAAATTCACGGAGCTTACTTAAGCGGAGTCAGATAAATTGTGTTTTCTAAAAGATCGTTATCCTGAGTGAGCAGATAGGGGTTGGTTTTAACCATAACAGCCAATCTGTTCTTTGACAATACAGCACTTGTGTTCTCAAACTTTTCGACCGGTCGCTGGAATCGTGTTATTGAAGTATAATTTCCTTGCTTTAAAAGCTCAGCGTCTTCCGGTTTTAGGTTTCTGGTTCGATCAAGTGTGATCTCGGGTATGGAGCGACTCAGTTTGTTTCCGTCCCAAAGTAGCCAGTCGTGATCCATTCCTTCCAGATTTTTTTCTTTGGTCTCTTCCATCACAACTTCCTTTACGGCATGCTGCAACGCCTGTACCGAAGCGAAATCACAGGAGAGTTTGAAGATATAATCCTCGAAATTGGATTCTACAACCACATTGGAAATACCGGTTTTTGAAGCAAGTTTCTTTTTAAAGCTGACGATCCTTTCCTCTAGTTCTTCTTTTGAGGGTACAGGTCTGCCTTCCAAACTGTCCAGGGCAAGTATGGAATTGATCTTTACTTTGCTGGCACTGAGGTTTATTGCGTATTTAAGGGATCCGGATCCATCATTGTTTACAGTAACGTCATCTATGATCTCAATACAGGATGTCAAACCAAACAAGCTGAACACGAGAAGAAGAAAAGTTAAAAGTCGCATAGCGCAAATTTAGGTGTTTCGGAAATTCAAAAACAGTACCAAAGCTTTTTATATTGAACTGAGCAGAACGACTTATCCCGATTTAACCCAAATTCGCTGTATATTTGCAAAAATTCTCGACGATGTCTGATAATACACGTATTTCAACGAGTAAGGCGCCAAAACCGGTCGGTTTGTATCCTCACGCCAGAAGGGTCGGTAATCTGCTTTTTCTGTCCGGCGTTGGACCGCGTGTTGCCGGCTCCGATGATTCGGATTCAGGGGTTCCCGGATTGAAACTGGACAAGAACGGGAATTTCATCGAGTTCGACTTCGAAGCGCAGTGCCGAAACGTTTTCGATAACGTGAGGATCATTCTGGAGGAATCCGGTTCATCATGGGACAATCTGGTGGATGTGACTGTTTTTCTTGTAAATATGAAACGTGATTTTCATACCTACAATCGGGTTTACGCTGAATATTTCAAGGACAATCAGCCGTGCCGGACAACTGTTGAGATCAATTCTCTTCCTACTCCGATCGCGATCGAGCTCAAATGCATAGCAACAATTGATTAAATTATGATAGGATTTCTTCTTCGCTGCCTTATCGCAGCAGGCTTATTGGTTTCTATGGTATTCCTCTTTGCAACAGGACACTGGGGCTGGGGACTGACCTTTATTCTGCCATTGGGACTTGTTGTTCTTTCCTTTTTCAGGAACGAAAACATGATCCTCGCACTCAATCAGATGAGATTGGGAGATACTGAAAAGGCTAAAAAATACATTAACCGCATCACACATCCGCAGTTCTTACCAAGGGGTCAACATGCCTATGTGATCTTCCTCCAGGCTGTGCTGAACACGCAGGATCTTGGATTCGCAAAAACTGAGCAGCTGCTTCGCAAGGCCATTTCGATCGGATTGAGAACGGGTCAGGACAATGCGGTAGCGCGTATGCATCTTGCTGGGATTTGCGCTCAGACTGGAAGGAAACAGGAGGCAGAGAAACTACTTGCCGAGGCAAAAAAACTCGACAACACCGGTTTGATGAAGGATCAGATCAAGATGATGAGCTCCCAATTGCAGATGACACCCTCCAAGAATCAGATGCGTATGGCGCAAATGATGGGAGGAAGGAAGAAAATGCCTAAGATGCGCTAATTAGCATCAATGTCTGGTGATCGTTTATATACATCCGGCTGGGAAGATTACGAATTGATCGATGCCGGTGGAGGCAAAAAACTGGAGAGATGGGGGAAGGTGATCACCATTCGACCTGAAGTACAAGCTTATTTTCAATCAGGATTACCATTTTCAAAGTGGAACGAGCTGGCCCATTGGGAGTTCATTCAGAAAAGTGGCCAAAGCGGTGTGTGGAAGTCACTGAAAAATGATGGGATCACGCAGTGGAGGATAAGCTATAAAAAGTTGTCTTTCCATTTGGAGCTCACCAAATTTAAGCATATCGGACTTTTTCCTGAACAACGGATCAACTGGGATTTTATTCAGGATCATCTTGAGGCGGATGACAAATTCCTGAACCTTTTCGCCTATACGGGAGCAGCCTCTTGTATGGCTCGTTATCGAGGTGCAGAGACACTGCATGTTGATTCCGTAAAACAACTTATTTCATGGGCGAAGAATAACATGGAGGAAAGCCGTTTGCTCAACATCAAATGGGTGCACGAAGATGCACTTAAATTTGCGAGTCGGGAAGTGAAGCGAGGCAACCGCTATAAAGGGATCATAATGGATCCACCTGCCTATGGAATCGGAGCGAATGGTGAGAAATGGAAGCTGGAGGAAAAGATCGATGAACTGCTGGCGAGCGCCGCTGAACTGCTTGATGAGGGTGGCTTTCTGATCATGAATACCTATTCGCCGACTCTGGATTTGGGTATGATGAAAACACTGGCTGAAATGTATTTCCCATATCACACGTGGGAGGCAAAGGAGCTTTGGATGAAAACGACGACAGGAAAGGACCTGTATTATGGGAACGTTTTACGTGTTTATCATCAGAACGACTGAAGAAAGATTAAGACGTTGCAGCGTCCTTAGGCTGTTCTGGAGAAATCTAATAGTCAAGACCAAAGCGACGTCGGACAATGCGCTCCACCATCTTCTGAGGCAATAACCAGATCAGCCATGTTTTCCTGCGTGCACCTTTACCGACGGGGTTGTGTGGTGCGGGATTGTTTTTCCTGATAATCCCTATGACCTGACGGGCAATGTATTCTGGCTCCTCTGCCTGATCCAGCGCCAGGTCTCTGAACCTTTTGGCCTTCATTATATTGTCGGTGTATGGAGAGCTTTCAATATAGTCTTTGGATTGAGGGATCGTAGTATGCATTTGAAAGGGAGCAACGGCGATTACTTTGATGCCATAAGCAGAAAGTTCGTTCCTTAATCCTTTTGAGAATGCATCGAATCCACCTTTCACGGAAGCGTAAATGGTTGAAAATGGTACCGGAACTGTTCCCGCCATCGAGGTAATATTGACGATTATGCCCTTTTTTCTCATCCTCATTCCCGGGATGAACTTCTGCGTGAGGTAAATCTGATGGAGAAGATTTATATCAAAGATATTTTTCAGGTTTTCGATGGGGATCTCTTCTACCGATCCGATCTGGCTGTATCCGGCATTGTTCACAAGAACATCAACATCAGGTAATGATTCGGCTAATCGGTCTATGCTTGCTAAATCCTTAAGATCCAGTTCGAGAAATGTGATGAACTCAAGATGAGCATGCTCTGAAGGATTCCGCGATGTCCCATATATACTGTACCCTTCTTTGTGAAGAGCCTTCGCAAGTGCCAGTCCAAGGCCGCGCGAAGCTCCTGTTATTAAGGCAATGTTTTTTGTCATGTCAATGTGATCGGCCAAAAATATTGATATTTCTTAGGGCGACAATATATTTGGATAAATGATGTCACAATGGGACTTAAATCCGCTTTCTGTCCTGATCATCGAGGATCTTGTCGGCAAGGATATTGCTAAGTTTGAAATAACTCTCTTCAGTCCATCCGCCCACGTGAGGAGAAAGAATAATGCGGTCGGAACTCAATAGGTATTTGAAATCTTCAGGGAGTTCCTGTTCAAAGAATGATTCAAAACTGCTTTTTTCATATTCCAGGACATCGAGACCGGCCCCAAGGACCTTTCCACTCCTCAGGGCATTCACCAGGGCAGCGGTTTCCACAATTTTTCCACGGGAAAGATTCAGGAACCAAATTGGTTTCTGCAGCTTTGAAAAGAACGTATCGTTGATCATCCACATAGTTTCTTTGTTTTGTGGGATATGCAAAGAGATCACATCTGCATTTTTCAGGATGGCATTCAAGGTACATTCCATGACAAAATGATCCCCGAATCCTTTTTTGTACTTGTCATAAGCCATTAGCTTGACATCGAAGCCGCGTAGTTTTTTAGCAAAGGCACTGCCGTTGTTACCGTATCCAATGATCCCAACCGTCTTACCATCAAGCTCAACACCACGATTTCCTTCACGATCCCATTTTCCGGAACGCACTTCTCGGTCTGCAGTATGGAGCTTGTTCATAAGTGCCAGCAACATTCCTAGTGCATGTTCGCCCACGGCGTTGCGATTTCCCTCAGGTGCATTGAAGAGAGTTATCCCTCTTTTAGTGCAATATCGCTCATCGATATTTTCCATGCCTGCACCCGATCGCGCGATCCATTGGAGGGTTGGTGCGAATTGCAGAAATTCTTCATTCATTGAAAATCTGGAACGAATAATGATACCAACCGCCGTGGCCGCCTCTTGCAAGCACTTTTCCTTACTCCATTCCCAAGCCTCCACACAATCGTATCCATTGGCAGACAATCGCTCGGAAAGAATGGGGTGCACGCTATCGAGAAAAAGGACTTTCATGAAGGAAAGATAGGGATTTTAGAAGAACATAGAACATAGAACTTAGATTGGTCTATCATTTATCAGCGCCAGCGGTCTATGCTCTATCAGCGCCAGTGATCTTTAGTCCTAAAATCCTGAAGTCCCAACTCTAAACCATCTCCCCGGCCTCTCTCCACGAAACGATCCGTTCATGGCTTCGCTGTTGCGATTCATCGTAAAAGTTCACGAGGCTATGAGTTATTTTAAAATCATTTAGAAAGGAATCTATGCAATGTAGTGCAGTGATGTGTTCACTTTTCACCGTGAGTGATGCTTTCATTTCGATCAGATGAAGAAGCGTACCGTTTTCTATCAGCAGATCAATTTCATTTTGGTTGCTATCGCGCCAGAAATAGTAATTCCATTTTATGCCGCTTGCCTTGTGGTGTTTCATCAATTCAAGCAATACATAATTTTCAAAGATCGCACCTTTATAGGAAGATGTCAGTAAAGTATCCGTGTCTTTGATCCCCAATATACTGCACAGCAGACCGGTATCGTAAAAATATAATTTAGGAGTTTTGATCACTCGCTTGGGTAAGTTGTTGTGCCACGGTTCTAAGGAAAACGCAATGTAACTGGTTTCCAGAATAGACAGCCATCTCTGTACTGTTTTACTATCTATGCCAAGTTTTTTGGCAATCACAGAGGCGTTGAATAATTGTCCGGCTTGATGTGCTAAAAGCGAAATGAATTTCCGGAAAAGCTTTAAGTCCTGGACGTTCAGGATGGTACGCACATCTCGTTCCACATAGGTTTTGATGTAGCCGGGATAAAAGTCATTTGGTTCGATATTCATCGAATGCAATCGCGGATACGAGCCAGAAAACAATTGTTCCTCTACCGTGACAGATCTTAGTTGTGAGATTTCGGAATGGCTTAATGGAAGCAACTCCATTAAATACACTCTGCCCGCAAGCGTTTGAGAGATCTTTTCGATGAGCAAAAAGTTCTGTGAACCGCTTAAAATGTAATGTCCGTTAAGATTTGACTCATCTACGATTTGTTGGATATAGGAAAAAAGTACGGGAACATTTTGCACTTCATCGATAATCACGTGTTTATCATACACACGCAGAAATCCTTCCGGATCTGTAGAGGCAAATTGACGTTGTTGCGGGTTCTCCAATGTTACATAACGGTAGTCGGGAAAACTCATTCTGGCCAACGTTGTTTTTCCAGATTGGCGCGGACCTGTGAGTACCACTACTGGAAATTTTTCCGCCATTGCTACTACTTTATTTGTTGCCAATCGATGAATCATAATTCAAAGATAAAACAATTATGTAATTTCGGAATAAAAGCTATGTAATTTCGGAATAAAAGCTATGTAATTTCGGAATAAAAGCTATGTAATTTCGGAATAAAAGCTATGTAATTTCGGAATAAAAATATTTAAAATACAGATATACAATGATTTGTGTAAAAATATAAAGTACATGTATTTCAGAAAAATTAGTCTAAGGTACTTTGTCTGTCGTATACCAGCGCAGCGGACTTTAGTCTAACTTCCTTGCTCCTTGTTCTTTGCTCCAACTCAAATATGGTACAAAAGCATCCCAACCGTAAAATAAATGAACAGTCCAAGGACATCATTCAGGGTTGTAATGAAAGGACCGGTTGCCAAGGCAGGATCGATATTGTATTTATCCAATAAGAGTGGAATAAGTGTTCCCATGACCGCGGCGAAGACGATCACGGTGAAGAGGGAAATACTTACGACCATGCCCAGTGTAGCATTCTCAAACATATACGCTATCCCAAAGATACAGGCGGCCAGCAGGATCCCGTTAAAAAGGGCCACGGTAGCTTCTTTAAGCAGTTTTGGTCCTATGCCTTCCAGATTTCCGTTCCCTTTTGCCAGCGATTGTACAACTATCGCTGAGGATTGTACCCCAACGTTTCCTCCCATTGCAGTGATCAGCGGGATGAAAAACGCAAGCGCCGGCACAGCCGATATACCACCTTCAAAGCTTGAAATAACCTGAGCGCCCAAAATACCGCCGAGCATACCGATCAACAGCCATGGCAGACGCGCTTTTGAGATCTTCCATATCGGCGCCTTGGAATCCAGTTTTTCTGAGATACCCGTAGCGAGCTGGAAGTCCTTGTCGGCTTCTTCCTTGATCACGTCGACGACGTCATCGATGGTGATCCGTCCCACAAGCTTGTTCTGAAAGTCTACCACCAGAACAGCAATAAGGTCATACTTTTCCATCACCTTGGCTACTTCTTCATTAGAATCAGTCGTTTTCACCGAGATGACATTCTTATCCTGATATAGATCGATGATCTTTGTTTTCGGACTGGCAAAGAGTAGTCTCTTCAGTGAGAGAAAGCCAACCAGCTTGTTAAGCTCATCAACGACATAAATAGTGTAAACGTGTTCCACATCCTCTGCCTGACGCCGCAACTCCACCAGACAGCGATTCACGGGCCAGTCGAGACGAGCCTTCAGGAATTCCTTCTGCATCAATCCACCCGCAGTATCTTCGTCATAGTTGAGCAGGTCTACGATATCTTCGGCCGCTTCATCATCCTCCATCTGAGAGATGACCTCCTGGATCTTGTCATCGGAAAGTTCCCCAAGGATATCGGCAGCATCATCGGAGTCAAGGTTTTCCAACTGATCAGCGATCTCTTTGGAAGATAGAGAGGCGAGAAATCGGTCCCGGATATCTTCATCGAGCTCCATCAATACATCAGCCTGGACATCTTCTTCCAGCTGGAAATAGATATACTTGGCCTCGTCGTTGGAAAGTTTGTCAAGAACCTCTGCAATATCCGCCGGGTGCAGGTCGTGGATGTGATCTTTTATCCAGAAAATGTCCTGTTCCGCGATCCTGGATCGCAGATCATCAAGAAACTCTTTGGATAGTTCAAACCGCATTGGAAATAAAAAAAAGCAAATTTAGTCAATTCGCAACACAGCATTTTTAAATGCGCGCTCTAAACCTATACGGAAAGAATTATCTTTGGTTCCACGATTATTGTCCAATGGAGTATTTTTTTCAGCATTTGCTAGAGGAGTTCCATTTACCGCTGAAAAATCCGGTACTTGCGTTCTCTGTTTTGCTGTTCATCATTCTCCTTTCTCCTATCTTATTGCGAAAGATAAAGATCCCTGCGATCATCGGTCTGATCATTTCGGGAGTGATCATCGGTCCTCATGGATTCGGACTTATCGGAAGAAATGCGCTTGACTCACAGCATCAGGGATTCTTTTTTAATATCGAGCTGTTTTCTACGATCGGTCTGCTGTACATCATGTTCATCGCCGGTCTCGAGTTGGATCTCACTGCCTTCAGAAAGTATCTTAGAAAGAGCTTGACGTTCGGCGCACTTACGTTTTTTGTTCCGATTCTTCTTGGATATCCACTTTGTTATTATGGGTTGGGCCTTAGCAATACGGCAAGTTGGCTCACAGCCAGCATGTTCGCTACCCACACGCTTGTGGCATATCCGATCATCAGTAAATACGGATTGACAAAACATTCTGCGGTTGCGATCACAGTAGGAGGTACCATCCTGACAGATACTGCAGTGTTGATCATTCTGACCGTGATCTCAAGTTCAGCAAGTGGAAATCTTGATAGCGTATTCTGGGTTAGGTTGATTACCTCACTAACGATCTTCTCGCTTATCATGTTCCTGATCATACCCCGCATTGCCCGATGGTTTTTCAGTAAACTGGATAGTGAAAAGACCTCACAGTACATTTTTGTACTTTCTATTGTTTTTTTCTCAGCCTTCCTGGCAGAGGTTGCTGGTGTTGAGCACATTATTGGTGCTTTTGTAGCAGGTCTCGTACTGAACAGACTCATACCTCATAATTCTGTCCTTATGAACCGTGTCGAGTTCATCGGAAATTCACTCTTCATACCATTCTTTCTTATCTCAGTTGGAATGGTAGTAGACTATAAGGTTTTCTTTCAGGGCACCTGGCCGTTGATCATAGCAGCTGTGCTGACATCATTTGCTATATTCAGTAAGTGGCTTGCCGCATTTATTACTCAGTTGATCTTTAAGATGACAGGAGCTGAGAGACAGATCATTTTTGGTCTGAGTTCATCACATGCTGCCGCAACACTGGCGATCATCATGGTGGGATATGGAAATGGGGATGGTATTCTGGATATCAATATAGTGAACGGTACAGTACTTCTCATACTTTTTACCTGTTTGACGGCATCATTTGCGACAGAGAATGCAGGAAAGAAACTGTTGATACAGATCTCCGAAACTGGAGAAGATGATCGTGCTGAAACGCGTCTGCGGAACAAACACCTTATGGTTTCCATGAATGAACTCATGGGAAATGAATCCTTACTCGATTTTGCCGTGCTGATTTCCGATCCCAAGGTTGTCAATCCTATATCGGTTGTAAGTGTTTATCCCAACAATGAAGACGCGGAGAGAATGATCCGTAAATCAAGAAAGTCTCTCGAAGAAATCGTTAAGCATTTCTCGGGTCACGAAACAAAATTGAACACCATTGCAACGATCGACCACAATTTGTCATCTGGCATTGGGAGAGTATCAAAAGAGCTGGTTGCGGATATTGTCGTGCTGAATGACAGCCGGAAAATGAACCTGCTTAAGCGTGTTGTTGGTGACGACCGCGATCATCTGATGGATGTCTGCGACAGAACAATTTTCTTCTGTCAGCTGGAGAGGCCATCTGTATCCTATCAAAGGATCATTGTTGTGTGTCCGAAGATGGCTGAGCTTGAATCGAGTTTCCCACTTTGGGCAGAGAGGATACTTCGATTGGCAAAGCAGTTGAACAAGCGTGTAGACCTTTATGCCACGGCCCAAACTTTTGAACGCTGGCAGAAAGTAGGTGACGCGAACAGGATCATAGTGGACACAAAACTACAGGAGATCGAAGAGATCGATGACCTGTTTCTGCTGCTTCAGAAAAAATCAGAGGAAGATCTCATTATCTTCTGTTCGGCCAGGAGGGGAGGAGTATCTTATTCGCCTGCCGTCGACAGCTTCACTGCAAAACTTGAAAAGGCATATCCTACGAATGATATGATCACTGTCTATCCTTCACAGAACAGTTTGGATAATATTTATGTCAATTACGATGATTTTGACCCGGCAGCATTAACCAAGGGTGTCGAGGCGATTCAAAAGATTGGTAAGGAGGTAGGCAGTATTTTCAAGAAGAGCTGACCACGTTCCTTCCCTGGAATAATCCCCAGAAATACGCGAAGAAGGTGACGCCTGCCTGAGTTTCCAGGCTGTCTTCGATCATGAACGTCACAAAGCAGATCACCGTGAATGCCACTCCCAGATAATCCGCCGCCTTGAATCTGTCCGCCGCGAACCAGACCAGAGCTACAAAGAAAATGAATCCGAATACACCAAATGTGATCCAGGTGGTAAGGTAGGTGTTGTGTGCTCTTAAACGGTTGTCTTCAGTGAGCGGACTATTGTTTTTCTCGTATTGTTCATCAAAGGCCACCTGCACATCGCCTGTTCCGACTCCCGAAATTGGATGGTTCGCGATGATCATCAGACCCGTTTTCCAGTATTCGATCCTCTGAAGCAAGGAATGACCATTTGGATCGGCTTCAGATCTGATCTGGTACTTAATACTGTTCATTCGTGCAAGCAGTCCGGATTGTCCGTCCTCCACCTCAGCGATACCCTGTTCAATGTTTTCAATGTCTTTTTTGGTGAGTTTGTGGAAATCTACGGCATCCTTTTTTAGGCCTTTCGATGTCATGTAACGGATGAGGGTAAAGCGTACCTTCTGCCCCTTCAGGTCTGCACCATAATAGGGGATTACGGAAACTTTCTGCCATTCCCGCTGGATCTCCTTCTCACAAAAGTTGACGTAAAGATAGTTGCCTTTTGAATCTTTAATGTCGACGAAATAATGAACGTATGGATTCCCCTCTGCTGTTTTTTCGGGTAGTCGGCTTATTTCAGTTTGTGTTATCGGCAGAACGGTTGATCCACTGTAGATCCAGATGATCCCCGCAAGAGGCAGTGCGATAAGCAAGAAGATAAAAGAAAAGGCTAGTTTGCGATTTCGGTCGAAAAGATACAGTGTAAGCATACCGCTCAAACCCGCAAATAAGGCAAGTGCACCGGAAATCACCTGACTGTACCAGGTATAATAAATGAACCAAAAAAGGCAAAGCAACAGAATGATTTTTATAGTTTTCCTTTCTTTAAGGCTCAGATACAACGCGATGTTTGCCCCGAAACCGATCATGACCCCGTAACGAATATGGGAACCGAAGAGTGACATTCCCCGGATATCATCGTATTTTATTGATCCCAACCACCCCTGGTAGAGGGAATAATTCAAAACGGACGTAATAAGCAGTGAACAGAGGAAAAGGAAAAGAACAAATCGGATCTGGCCTCGATCCAAAGGTTTAATGGCAAGGATCAAGGGGATGACGATCAGCGGGATCTTGACGCGGATGTCACGTAATCCATAGTCGAGCTCAGTACTCCACAACAAGCCTGCGAGATGGAGGATCCAGAAAGCTGATATGAGAAGAACTGCTTTGTTACTTCTTATCCGTGGCCACCACGACCTGAAATCTGCTTCGATGATGAGGTTCAATCCTGCGATCATCAGGGAAAGGGACAGAACGATCTTGTTCAGAGGCAGACCGATTGCGATGCCCGAAATTGCGACAAGATGAATAACGGAATGTACCCTGTTACCGAGGTTGCGGTAGCCCATTTTGGCAGTAGTTTATCGAACCTTAACGCTTATTTCTTCAAAATAGTGTTGTAATCCGATTTATTTGTGACCGTTTCAATGGCTTTTTTAACCACAGGATCGTAGCGGAAGGCATCTATAGCACGCCCTTTCTGGAAATAGTAACGGGAAACGATCTCATTCTCGAGCATTTGTCGGATCTCTTCCTGGAATTTGTCAAGATCCCTTTCTTTGGATGGGGTTACCTTGGATAGAAGAGCATCATACTCAGCCTGACTCTCTTGATAGAATCCTTCTTCCTCAGCGGTTTCCTTCAATTTCTTTAGCATTTCTTCAGATGCCGTGGTATAGGAGAAATCCTGTGCAAGAACAAATTGCTTAAACTCATTATAATCTGCATCACTTAACTGGAACTTACCGGCTTCGGCAATTTTGTCGTGTCCCTGATAGTATTTTGTAGCATAATCGAAGATGAGGTTTTTTGTGATCAGCATGGCAGTAAGTCGGCTCATTTCCTTCAGATCAACTTCACGGTCCGGTTCAATCCCCCTTCCGTCAATTACATCACGACCGTTAACGGTCTTAAACACCTTCAAAAGACTGTCTGGGATCTCCTTAGGTTTGGTACCATCTGTTTTTTCATCATAGTATTCGAGACGCTGAACACATCTTCCGGAAGGAGTATAGTACTTCGCGATGGTCAATTTAACTTTTGAACCGTATTTCAGATCGTAAGTGCGTTGCACCAGGCCCTTTCCGTATGAAGTCTTGCCGATCACAACACCCCGATCAAGATCCTGCATGCTCCCTGCCACGATCTCACTGGCAGATGCCGAACCCTCATCGATCAGGATCGCAACGGGAATCGTTAGATCAACCGGAGCTTCGAGCGTTTTATACACCCTGTTCTCGTCCTGGACCCTTCCTTTAGTGGTTACAACTGTTTCACCTTGCTTAATAAACATGTTCACGATCTTGACAGCCTCGATGAGAAGCCCACCCGGATTACCGCGCAGATCCAGAACAAGTTCCTTCATACCCTGATCCTTCAATTTGAGAAATGCCGTTTTCACTTCAGATGCAGCGGTGTTGGTAAAACTATTCAGTTTGATGTATCCTACCGATTCATTGAGCATCCCGGAATACGGCACATCGGGTAATTTGATCTCATCTCGTGTAACGGAAATGGTTTTCTTGCCGGCATTTTCACGCTCGATCTCCAGTTGAATGGTTGTGCCTTTCGGTCCTTTCAATGAACTTGAGACCTCGTCACTTGTGAGTCCTTTCATGCTTTTACCGTCTATCGTCAGGATCTTGTCACCTGCCTGAAGTCCGGCTTGATGAGCAGGATTTCCTTCGTAGGGTTCAGCAATTACGGTATATTCACCGATTTTTCGGATCAGCGCACCAATGCCACCATACTGACCTGTTGTCATTAAACGGTAGTCTTCAATATTGGATTCATGATAGTAAACAGTATATGGATCAAGTTCTTTAAGCATGGCATCTATACCTGTTTTGGCCAACTTTCCTGCCTGAGGCTCATCGACAAAATAAAGTTCAAGGTGCTGATAGATCTGATCCATAAGCTCCAGACTTTTAATGACCTCAAAACCGTTTGACTGTCCCGCTGAGTTGAACAGCATGAATACAGAAAAGGTCAGTGTGCTGATCAGATGTTGGATTGATTTCATGTTTAGAGCGTATTTTGTAATTGTTCAAATAGTTTAGTCAACTTTTTCTGGATCTGAAGAAAACTTAATTCCGTTCTTTCCTGGTAGATAACGAATAAGTCAATTTTTGTATTCCTTTCTTTTAGTTCAGATTCAAGCGTTGTTTTATTCAGTCTGAATGCCTCCCTGAGCAATCGCTTGATCTTGTTTCGATCATGAGCTCTTTTGAAACTTCGTTTAGGTACCGAAAAAGCCACCTGAATAAACTCCCTGTCAGAAGAAGTGTCATGATCCTTGGCCCACAATCCTTTTAAAGGATACGTCTTAACACTGTCGCCACTCTTAAAGAGCTGAGTTATCCTCTTTCTGGAACAGAGCTTATAGGATTTTCCGAAAGAGTGATCTGGATGGCTGGGCTCATTATGTGATAAGTGTTCAGTCAATACGAGGAAGATTGATCGTTTCCTTTATAACAAATGATGCAGGATAGTCTCTAATCAGAGCTTCTCTGAACCTCTCGGCATCCTGCTTGGTTCTGAAGTCCCCAACCTTTAGCACAAAGTGTGGTGCGTTGTACATGACATATACATCCACTTTTGGATTATTCTGTATGAAATTGCTTTTGGCATCTTCTACAGTCTTTTTGTTGGAATCGAAAACGAGCTGGATCCTGTATCCTGTCATTTGAGGTGATGTAGCCGGTGGGACCACAGCCCCTTTCTGTTTGATAAGTGCATCAATGCGGTCATCCTTATGAATCACTACGTCGCCTTTCTGTGACCATGCCAGTGAAAAATGAAGCATGATATAAATTGAAAATGCATATTTCATTGTCTGAACGGATCGGTTTGATACAAATGTAGTTTTTCTATTGTCAACGATCATGCCGTTATGAATATTATTCTAACGTGGAGAAGTTTAAAAATGTGTAAATCAAAGAATACCGAAATGGTTTTTATCCACTCTTATTTAGAATGAATTTAAATTAGATAAGCCCCACTCAAATTTGTCATAAAACTGTCACGAAATAGTGCCTTTCTTCTAAATTTGCTTCCGCCTAGAAGTGTATTTTTACGGCAAGACTTACAGTTTTTTATATGAAAATATCTAGAAGTCAGATGTTTAGAAACCTATCGAATTGGTGTTTTAGTGCTTTGCTTATTGCGTTCGTAGCCGGAACATCTTCAGTGCAAGCACAAGGTGAAGCTTTATTTAAGGCAAAATGTGCAAGTTGTCACCAGCCACACAAAAATGGAACTGGGCCAAAGTTGTTTCAGGTCCGTCAGAAATGGGTTGACGGTGGTGCAAAGGATGGATCCATTTATACGTGGGTGAACAACTGGCAGACGGCAGCTGCTGCTGATCCGTATGCTCAGACTGTTTCTGCATGGTCCCCAACTGCGATGAGCGCATTCCCTGATCTTAAAAAGGAGGATATCGATGCGATCTTCGATTGGGTTGATGCACAGCCTGATCCGACAATTGCGCCGGCTGACGGAGCTGCTGACGGTGGCGCAGGTCCTGCAGGAACAGATGTAGCCGAAGAAGAGGGCTCAACAAAGTGGATCTGGATCATTCTTGGGATCATTTTCGCTACGATCATCCTGGCTGTTGGTGGTGTACGGCGTCAATTGAACTTTGCGGCTGCTCAAGCATCCGGAGAAGAATTCAACGAAGGCATGACATACGGTGAAGAGCTCAGAAGCTGGGCTTGGAAAAACAAGAAGTACGTTGGTCTTGGAGTATTGGTTTTCGTTATCGGATTAGTGGTAACGCTTTTCCTTAGTCTATACAGTATTGGTGTTGTTGAGAACTATCAGCCTTCTCAGCCTATTGCATTCCCGCACTCAGTTCACGCTGGAACTAACGGGATCGATTGTAAGTATTGTCACAGTTCTGTTACCAAGTCTAAGACTGCCGGAATTCCATCCGTGAACGTATGTATGAACTGTCACAAGCAGGTTAATGGACGAACTCCGGCTCAACAGGAGCAGATCGCTAAGATTTATGAGGCTGCGGGATGGAGTCCTGAAGGTGCAGGAAAATACACGGGTAAATCAAAGCCAATCGTGTGGAACAAGGTACACGTTCTTCCTGATCACGTGTATTTCAATCACGCTCAGCACGTGAATGTAGGTGGTATCGACTGTAAGCAGTGTCACGGAGATATGACAAAGCAGGTTGAGACTCAGCGCGTGTGGCCGGTTGAAGAATTGAATAAGATCGAAGGAAACATTCCGTTGACCAAGCCAACGCTTACTATGGGATGGTGTATTGAGTGTCATGACGCGAAGGAAGTGTCTACTGGTTCCCTTGACACAAAGAATAGCGGGTACTACAACGAGATCCACAAGAGATTACTGAATAATGATAAGTCACTCTACGGTAAGTACCTCGAAGATGGCAAAATTACCGTGAGCGAGCTTGGCGGTTGGGAATGTGCTAAGTGTCACTATTAATTACTAATTGAAGAAGCCTAAATAAGCATATGGGAATGACAAGAAAATACTGGAAGGGTCTTGATGAACTGAAAGAGACTCCGGAGTTCCTGAGATCGAAAGATCAGGAGTTTCCAGCTGAACTCTCTGTTGATGAGTTCCTTGGTGATGAAAATCTTAAGGAGACTTCCACGGCAAGAAGAGATTTCCTGAAGTTTCTGGGATTCAGTGTTGCAGCTGCTACAGTTGCGGCTTGTGAAGCACCGGTGACCAAAGCGATCCCTTACGTTAATAAGCCAGAGGATGTTATTCCAGGTATGCCAACGTGGTACGCGTCTACTTATTATGACGGTGTTTCCTATGCAAGCATTCTGGTAAAGACGAGAGAAGGTCGTCCAATCTATATTAAGGGAAACAAGGAGCAAGGCTTTACTCAGGGCGGTACAAATGCCCAGATCATAGCATCGGTTCTCGGTCTGTATGACAGTGCCCGACTTCAGGGACCTGTTGCCGGTGGGAAGGATTCCAGCTGGTCATCAGTGGATGACAAGGTTACTGCAGCATTGAAGTCCGCTAAGAAAGTGACCTTGGTTTCTAACACTGTGATCAGCCCATCTTTGCTTGGAGCGATCGATGAGCTTTCACTTTCCTTGGGAGGTGTTCGCGGAGAGAACGGTGTTGTGACGAATGAGAAATTCGAACATATCCAGTACGATGCAGTGTCGTATGCAGGCATGCGATTGGCAAACGAAGCAACATTCGGCAAGAATATCATTCCGGATTACGATTTTTCTAAGGCTAAGGCGATTGTTAGTGTTGGCGCTGACTTCCTTGCTACTTGGTTGCTCCCAACTCAGTTCGCTACTCAGTATGGTACACGAAGAAATCCTGACGGTGAATGGATGTCGAAGCATTTCCAGTTCGAATCAGTGATGTCTATTACCGGTTCAAATGCTGATTACCGAGGAATGATCAAGCCTTCTGAACAGGTTAATGTCCTTTCTTATATCTTGAAGGCATTTGGTGTTAGTACCTCTGCTTCGGCAAGCCTTGACAAGAAAGTTCAGGCTATTGCGGATGAAGCAGTGAAAGCACTTAAGGCATCTAAAGGAGAATCTATCGTAGTATGCGGTTCTAACAATAAGGCCGCTCAGGTTCTTGCAAATAAACTCAACAATGTGCTTGAGAATTACGGTAAGACGATCGATCTGAATAACGCGATCAACCTCTTCAAGTCAGAGGATGCGAAAATGGATAAGTTTGTTTCTTCAGTGATCGGTGGAAGTGGATCTGACGCAGTTATCTTCATGGGGGTAAATCCTGTGTATTCTCATCCGAAAGGAGCAGAATTAGCAAAAGCACTTGATAAAGTTAATCTTACGGTTTCACTTGCTTCTCATTCAGATGAGACAGCATCTAACTGTAAATATAATTGTCCTGACCACCATGCCCTGGAAGGTTGGAATGACTATAGCGCAAAAGCGAGCAGCTATGCGATCGGTCAGCCAACGATTCGTCCTTTGTTTAATACAGCTTCTTCAATCGAGACGATGCTTGTTTGGGCTGGAAAGGCCAAAAGAGGTGGCAAGGATTCTAAAGTTGCATACGACTTCATCAGAACAACTTGGGACGCAATCGGGTTCAAGGCCCAGACCAAGTACACTGACTTCCACACATACTGGAGCATGGCAGTGCACAATTCATGTGTGGAATCCGCTGTACCCGCTCCTGCAACACCTTGGACATTCAACGAAGCTGCATTGGCATCTCTTGGTGAGTTACCAAAGGGTGGTGCTCTGGAGGTAGTTCTTTATCAGAAAGCAGGTATCGGAATCGGACTTCAGGCAAACAACCCTTGGTTGCAGGAACTTCCTGATCCAATGTCAAAAGTGACTTGGGATAACTATATTACCATGAATCCTGTCGAAATGAGAGAGCAGGGTTATGTGACTACCTACGATCAGGAAAACGGACTAAACCTTGCGAAAGTGAGTGTTGCTGGTAAAGAAGTTACACTTCCAGTTTATCCTATGCCAGGACAGGCGCTCAAGACTATTGGTATCGCACTGGGTTATGGGCGTGGTGCCAATGGAGAGAACATTGGAAAAGCTGCCTTCAAAACGAAAGAATACGGTGGATACGAGACCACGGAGAACGGAAATCCTGCTCCGATCGGTGCAAATGTCTTCCCTTTTGCTACTGTTGTTAACGGAACATTGTCATTCGAGGTAAATGGTGGAATGACTCCGGTTGACGGAACATATCCGATTGCGTCTACCCAGATCCACAGTACGGTTATGGGTCGCCACTCAATTGTGCGTGAGACTACTCTGGATATCTTCAAGAAAGGTGAGAAAGAGGCATATAACCCGGCACACATGCTCGGAACCCTGAACAAGGAAGGAGAGCACGTAGAAAAGCCAGTTGGAGAATTTGACCTTTGGGATGCGCATCCGGTAGAAAAGATCGGGCATCGTTGGGGTATGACGATCGATCTTTCATCGTGTATCGGATGTGGTGCTTGTTTGATCGCTTGTCAGTCTGAGAATAACGTGCCTGTTGTTGGTAAGGATGAAGTTAGAAGAGGTCGTGAAATGCACTGGTTGCGTATCGACCGTTATTTTGCTTCAGATGTTGAGGTTGTCGTAGGTACACGTACAGAAGAATATAGCTATGCAGCTGCTGAGATCGCAGCAGAGAATCCGAAAGTGGTTCACATGCCGATGATGTGTCACCACTGTAACCACGCACCGTGTGAAACGGTTTGTCCGGTTGCAGCTACAACACACAGCAACGAAGGCTTGAACCAGATGGCGTATAACAGATGTATCGGTACACGTTACTGTGCGAACAACTGTCCGTACAAGGTGCGTCGCTTCAACTGGTTCAACTACCCATCTTATAAGAAGTTCACTGAGATCAACCCGGCACAGGATGATCTTGGAAGAATGGTATTGAATCCGGATGTTACCGTGCGTACGCGTGGGGTAATGGAGAAGTGTTCATTCTGTGTTCAGCGTATCCAGGCAGGCAAACTGGTGGCTAAGCAGGAAGGACGCCCTGTAGTTGACGGCGACTTCTCAGCAGCTTGTGGTGATGCTTGTCCTACCAATGCGATCATTGTAGGTGACTGGAACGACATTAAGTCAATGGTGCGCAAGAGCGCTGATGACAGCCGTTCATATCAGGCGCTTGAAGAAGTTGGTGTTAAGCCAAACGTATGGTTCAAGGTGAAGGTACGTAATGAGCACAACGCAGCACTGGAGAAACTTCAGGTTGCAGAAGCTCATCATGGCGGACACGGAGCACACGGAGAAGAAAAGAAAAGTCATCATTAATTGATAAAATCGAGTTGTAATGCATAAGGAAGCAGCAATCAGAGAGCCCCTCATCTTAGGTCACAAGACCTATCACGACGTCACTGAAGATGTGTGTAAGCCGATTGAGGACAAGGCGCCGAAAATGTGGTATGTCCTGTTCGGTATCGCGCTCATCATTGGTCTTTATGGAGTAGGTTGTATTATGTACCTGCTTGGGACCGGTGTTGGAGTCTGGGGATTGAACAAAACGATAGGCTGGGCTTGGGATATCACCAACTTCGTATGGTGGGTCGGTATCGGTCACGCAGGAACCCTTATCTCGGCGGTACTTTTATTGTTCCGTCAGAAATGGAGAATGGCGATCAACCGTTCAGCAGAAGCGATGACGATCTTTGCCGTATTCATGGCTGGATTGTTCCCGCTGATCCACATGGGACGTCTTTGGGTAGGTTACTGGACGCTTCCACTACCTAACCAGTTTGGTTCGCTTTGGGTAAACTTTAACTCACCACTACTTTGGGACGTATTCGCGATCTCGACCTATCTTTCTGTATCGCTCGTATTCTGGTATATCGGTCTGATCCCGGACTTTGCGACCATCCGCGACCGTGCTAAAAAGCCATTGGCTAAGAAGATGTATTCCATCCTTTCTTTTGGATGGTCTGGTCGTGCGAAGCACTGGAACCGATTTGAACTGGTTTCTCTTGTACTTGCGGGTCTTGCAACACCACTTGTATTTTCTGTACACTCTATCGTATCCTTCGACTTTGCCACATCGGTGATTCCTGGATGGCATACGACTATCTTCCCTCCTTACTTCGTAGCAGGAGCGGTATTCTCTGGATTTGCAATGGTACAGACACTGTTGCTTGTAATGAGAAAGGCCATGAACCTTGAAGCGTATATCCATACCAAGCACGTTGAGTACATGAATATCGTGATTATGGTAACAGGTTCGATCGTAGGTACGGCTTATATTACCGAGTTGTTCATCTCCTGGTATTCCGGTGTTGAATATGAAGGTTATGCCTTTGTAAACCGTGCAACTGGTCCGTATTGGTGGGCTTATTGGTCAATGATGACTTGTAACGTGATCTCTCCTCAGCTTATGTGGATCAGATCCCTGAGAAGAAGCCTTCTGTTCACATTCATTATCTCGATTGTAGTAAACATTGGTATGTGGTTCGAACGTTATGTGATTATCGTTACCTCACTTCACAGAGATTATCTTCCATCTTCATGGAGTATGCATTACCCAAGTCATATTGACCTTGGTGTATATATTGGAACGATAGGACTGTTCTTTACTTTCTTCCTTCTGTTTGCACGTTACTTCCCGGTACTTGCATTGAATGAAATTAAGACCATCCTGAAGTCTTCCGGTGAATCATATAAGAACGCTCCGGATCACGGACATCATAACGAAAGTCATTAATCCCAATAATTGAAAGACATGGCAGAGACAGTAATTTATGCAATGTACGACGACGATGAAGTGCTGAAAGACGGCGCTAAGAAGTTGGTGTCGAAAGGGGTGAAGATCAATGAGGTTTTCTCACCATTCCCGATCCACGGGATCGATCCGATTATCGGAGTAAAGAACACAAGATTGGGTATTATGGCCTTTATCTATGGTTTGACTGGTTTAACACTTGCAACTATTGGGATGCGTTATTTCATGGTCGTTGACTGGCCAATGAATATCGGTGGTAAGCCAAACTTCTCTTATTTGGAGAACATTCTGGCGTTTATTCCGATCTCATTCGAGTTTACTGTGCTTTGTGCAGCTCATGGTATGGCTATTACTTACCTTCTACGGAATAAGACGCTTCCTGGGATGCCTGCTCAAAATCCGGATCCTAGAACGACGGATGACAAGTTTGTTATGGAGATCCGTCTTTCTGAAAACCATGCTTTTTCAGCAGATCAGCTGGAAGGAATGCTCAAGGAAACAGGAGTAATTGAACTGGATCAAAAACAGATTAAATAATTTGCCAATAGGTACTCAGGTACACGTCTGACAAAATAAACTGATAGACAGATGAAAATTAAATTCAAGGCAATAGCAAGTTTGGCAGTAGTTGCGCTATCAACACTCATTCTTGGATCTTGTACTGCTGATGCAGACAGCTCTGGTTTGGAGTACATGCCTGATATGTATCGTTCTCCGGCGATCGAGCCTTACGTTGATTACGGTGAAATCCGTGGTAAGGAGAATAAGGAAGTGAAAATGAAGCTTTCAGCGATGACACCTCCTGCGGGATCAATTCCATACTATGGAACGGATTCAGCAACAGTTTCGCTTATGCTTCCTTACTTCAGGAAGGCGAATGTTTCATTCCGTGAAACACATGGACTGTACGGAGCTGATCTGACAATGACAGATGAGTATGCACTTGCCATTGCTGATGTCAACCCATTGAAACTTAACGCAGAGAACGCTGAAGAAGTATTCAAAAAAGGAAAGGAACTTTACACGTACATGTGTCAGCACTGTCATGGTGAAAAAGGTGACGGAAACGGACCGATGGTGGCGAGTGGAGCATATGCTGGAGTTCCTAATTACACGGATCGTGCAACCCTTTCTGATGGACAGATGTTCTATTCGATTTATTATGGAAAGGGAGCCATGGGGTCGCACTCTTCCCAGTTGAACAAAAAAGAGATCTGGACGCTGGTACACTACGTAAGAAAGTTCCAGAATGCTTCTTATGGTACATTCGATGCAACAGGAGCAGCAGTTGCGACTGCGGCACCGGTTGACACTCTAACAGTGAAAAAGTAATAATCTGAATAACTACTAAAGATGGAATTCACAATTACAAACAGAGCAAAAACCTTGACAGTGGTACTTATCACTGTCGGACTGCTGTTGACTGTTGTCGGTGCAGTTATGGGAATGGGAGATCACCATTTCAAGACGCGTTTGCTCACGAACGGGTTGATCAATGGCTTTTTCTTCTTTGCCATCGGTTTAGGAGCGCTGTTCTTCCTGGCACTTCAATATGCTACTGAAACAGGATGGTATGCTTCTGTGAAAAGAGTGATCGAGGCTATAGCTGGTTTCTTGCCTTATGGTATTGGACTCATGTTGATCGTTCTTCTTACGATTACGTTCATGGATGGTGCTCACATCTATGCTTGGATGGATCCGGAGACTGTTGCTCATGATGAGATTATACAGAAAAAGGCACCTTATCTGAACAAGGTTTTCTTCTGGATCAGAACAGTGGTTTATTTTGCGGTATACCTGATCTTCTGGAGGGGATTCCGAATGAGATCGCTTGAAGAAGATAGAGTAGGTGGTACGGAGATTCACTTTAAGAATTACCGAAAGGGCGCAACATTCCTGGTGTTCTTTGCAGTGTTTAGTTCAACTTCGGCTTGGGATTGGTTGATGTCGATCGATGTGCACTGGTTCTCAACACTCTTTGGATGGTATACATTCGCCGGAATGTGGGTTTCTGCAATGGTAGTAATGGTTCTTCTTACTCTTTATCTGAAGAGTCTTGGTTACCTTCCAAAGGTAAATGACAGCCACATCCATGATATGGGTAAGTGGACGTTTGCTATCTCTTTCCTCTGGTCATATATGTGGTTCTCTCAGTTCATGCTGATATGGTACTCTAATATAGGTGAAGAGGTTGTGTACTACATGATGAGAATTGAGAATTTCAAGGCATTGTACTTCTCTATGTTCGTGATCAACTTTGCATTCCCTATGTTGATCCTCATGTCAAGAGATGCTAAGAGAAATGCTGGTATCCTTACCTTTGTTGGTCTTGTAATTCTGGCAGGTCACTGGTTGGATGTATACATCATGGTCTCTGCAGGTTCTTTGGGTGCGAATGCTAAGATCGGTCTTCTTGAGATCGGTATGGCTCTATTGGTTCTCGGAGCGTTCATACGGATCATTCTGACAAATCTGACCAAGGCTCCATTGATGCCTGTGAACCATCCTTTCCTGGACGAAAGTATGCACCACGAAATCTAATTGAAACGTAAATTATCACCGGAAAATAAAAAGAGATGGCAAGTAAATTGATCTTTTTGGTTGTAATAGTCCTTGGAGTGATCGCTCTGGCACAGTTAGTACGTGTGTACGAGCTTTCATCTAAGTTGAGGAATCGTGGAGAACATGAAATAACCAGCAGGGATAATAACCTTAATGGAAGAATGATGTTTTTATTCATGATTCTTCAGTATATAGGCTTTATTTACCTTGTACTTGAGTATGGTTGGACTGGGAGAGGAGATGCGGCCTCTAAGGCAGGACATGACGTGGACTGGCTTTTGAATCTGAACCTTGTTATCATAACACTAGTATTTTTTCTTACGAATACCCTGTTATTTACGTTCTCCTTCAAGTATGTTAAAAAACCGGGAGTTAAGGCTTTTTATTATCCGCACAATAATAAATTAGAACTTCTTTGGACTGTTGTACCCGCTATCGTTCTTGCAGTGATTATAATCCTTGGATTGAAAAGCTGGAATAGTCAAACAGGTGAGGCAAGTAAAGAAGCTATTCGCGTTGAGTTGTTCTCTAAACAATTTGATTGGACAGCGCGTTACTCCGGTGATGACAATAAACTTGGTCGTTTCGATTACAAACTGACTTTGGACAACAATGAATTGGCTTTGATGACTACTGAAACAATAGACAGTGCAATCAGAGCAATGGAGTCAGGTCCAACTGGAATTAAAACGCTTGAGTCGAAGTTGAACGATGGGACAATTATGCTTATACCCGAAGATCGCGAGAAAATGGAAGATGATCTTTCGAGAAAGACACGCCTTATCCGATTGTTATACCAGATGAAGGAACGTCATGATAAAAAAATAGACGCTCAGGCCTGGAATGACATCATCCAGAAAGATACCCTTTTCCTTTGCGTGAATAAGGAGTATGAGTTCAACTTCCGCTCAAAAGATGTTATTCACTCAGCATTCTTCCCGCACTTCCGAGCACAGATGAACACAGTACCAGGTATGACGACGCGTTTCAAATTCACTCCGGATATCACAACTGCTGATTACAGGAAGAAGATGAATGATAGTAAGTTTAACTTCGTTCTGATGTGTAACAAGATCTGCGGTGGTGCACATTACAAAATGAAAATGATTGTTGTGGTACTTTCAGAAGCTGAATACAAGGCTTGGATGACCGCGAAAAAGAAGCAGACATTTAAGGATGCTTATTTTGCGGCTTTAGCAGCTCCTGCAGCGGCACCGGCAGCAACAGCAGATACAATGGCAGTGAAAGTGGATACACTTGCAGTTGCTAAAAAATAATAACCGAGTTAATTAATTTAAACAAAGATAAAATGGGGGCAGTAGCGCACGAAGCACACGGACACCACGACGCACATGGACACCATGATCATGGTCACCATGAGGAAAGTTTTGTTTCTAAGTACATCTTCAGCCAGGACCATAAAATGATTGGTAAGCAGTTCCTTGTTACTGCTGTGTTCATGGGGGTTGTGGCAATGTTGTTATCGATCCTTTTCCGTATTCAGTTGGCTTGGCCCGGGGAAAGCTCAGATTTCTTGTCCTTCTTTCTGGGTGAAGAATGGGCACCGGGAGGTGTATTGAAGGAAGACATGTACCTTGGATTGGTGACGATCCACGGAACAATCATGGTGTTCTTCCTTCTAACGGGTGGTTTGTCAGGAACCTTCTCCAATATCCTTATCCCGCTTCAGTTGGGTGCTAGGGATATGGCTTCAGGTTTCTTGAACATGTTGTCTTATTGGTTCTTTTTCATTTCTTCATTATTGATGTTTGTTTCCCTGTTTGTTGAAACTGGGCCGGCAATGGCTGGTTGGACAATTTATCCGCCATTATCTGCATTACCACAAGCCGTATCCGGATCTGGACTGGGTATGACCCTTTGGTTATTTTCAATGGCGATCTTCATCGCCGGTTCATTGATTGGATCGTTGAATTATATCGTTACTGTAATTAACCTCAGAACAACAGGTATGACAATGACAAGAATGCCACTTACCGTATGGGCTTTCTTCGTTACCGCGATCCTGGGAGTATTATCATTCCCTGTTCTTCTTTCTGCGGCGTTGTTGTTGATCATGGACCGTTTGGCAGGAACTAGTTTCTACCTTTCTGACATTATAGTAGGTGGTGAAATGCTTACAAACCATGGTGGTTCTCCACTTCTTTTCCAGCACTTGTTCTGGTTCTTGGGCCATCCTGAGGTGTATATCGTACTTTTGCCGGCTTTGGGTCTTTCTTCCGAAATCATTGCTACTAACTCACGCAAGCCGATCTTCGGTTACCGAGCTATGATCGGATCGATCCTGGCAATTGGATTCTTAAGTTTCATTGTTTGGGGTCACCATATGTTTATTACGGGGATGAACCCTTTTCTGGGATCTGTTTTCGTATTTACAACATTGTTAATTGCTATTCCTTCCGCAGTTAAAGTATTCAATTATTTAACGACATTATGGCGAGGATCGCTGGTGTTAACACCAGCAATGCTTTTCGCTATCGGCTTGGTGTCAACCTTCATCTCTGGTGGTGTAACAGGAATTATCCTTGCAGACTCAGCGTTGGATATCGCTATTCATGATACCTATTTCGTTGTGGCACACTTCCATATTGTAATGGGGATGTCGGCTGTATTCGGTATGTTCGGAGGTGTTTATCACTGGTTCCCTAAAATGTATGGACGAATGATGAATACTCGATTGGGCTACGCGCATTTCTGGATCACGATCATTGGAGCTTATGGTGTATTCTTCCCAATGCACTTTGTTGGAATTGCAGGAGCTCCTCGTCGTTACTACGATTACTCAGTGTATGGTGAATTCGATGTGAATTCATTCAATATGATCATGGACTTGAACCAGATCGTTACCATCTTCGCGATCATAGCGGCGCTTGGACAGATCTTGTTCCTCTTCAACTTCTTCTACAGTATTTACAGAGGGCCAAAGGCCGTTCAGAATCCATGGAACTCGAACACATTGGAGTGGACTACTCCGGTTGAACATATTCATGGAAACTGGCCGGGTGAATTGCCAACCGTGTACAGATGGCCTTATGATTATTCAAAGCCTGGATATGATGTAGACTTTATCCCTCAGACAGTTCCTCTGGCTGAAGGAGAAGAAGAGGGTCATTGATCCTAAGGAAAATATTTGTAAGCCTTCTGTCTGATGACGGAAGGCTTTCTTATTTTTGCTAAAACAGCTGTTGTGGAGGATTCTTTCGATTACCGTAGTGAGATCAATAATGGTTCTGAGCAAGAATATGATAAGGTGCTCAGACCACGAACCCTCACCGATTTCGTTGGGCAACCGACAGTCGTTGACAATCTCGAGATTTTCATAAAAGCAGCCAAATTAAGAGGAGAACCTCTTGATCATGTGCTCCTGCATGGCCCTCCCGGGTTAGGAAAGACCACCCTTGCAAATATTATTGCGAATGAATTGGGTGTAGGCTTCAAAGTAACCAGTGGTCCTGTTCTCGATAAACCGGGCGATCTTGCTGGTCTGTTAACAAATCTGAGTGTTGGCGACGTATTGTTCATAGATGAAATTCACCGCCTTAGTCCGGTTGTCGAAGAGTACTTGTATTCAGCGATGGAAGATTATGTCATTGATATACTTCTGGACACAGGAGCGAATGCGCGAAGTATTCAGATCAGCCTTAATCCGTTTACCCTGATCGGTGCAACAACAAGATCAGGATTACTGACATCACCACTGAGGGCTCGTTTTGGAATCAATTCTCGACTTGAATATTATAATGCGCAAGTACTTACAATGATCGTCGAACGTTCTGCAGGATTACTCAATATTCCCATCGATGAAGAGGCAGCGTATACGATCGCGTCGCGAAGTCGAGGTACACCCCGAATAGCTAATGCATTGTTGAGAAGGGTCCGGGACTTTGCACAGATCAAGGGGAAAGGAGTCATCGATTCTGAGATCACGGAATACGCCCTTAAATCACTGAATGTGGATGAAAGCGGTCTGGATGAAATGGACCTCAGAATCCTCAGGGTACTGATCGAAAAATTTAATGGTGGCCCAGTGGGACTTACTACTATAGCAACGGCCATTGGTGAAAATGCGGGAACGTTGGAAGAGGTCTATGAACCCTTCCTTATACAGGAAGGATTCCTCATGAGAACGACCAGAGGCAGAAGGGCAACGGAGAAGGCATTTCGCCACTTAGGAAAGGATCTTGGTTGGACTCAGGGCGGATTGTTCTGATAATCCATTTCTGTCATGCAGCATAATGCCTCATTGATCAAGCAAAAAGCGCAAGAACTCGGCTTTTTCCATTGCGGCATTTCCAGGGCTGATTTCCTGGAAGAGGAAGCGCCCAGACTTGAAAACTGGTTAAAGAATGGTTTTCATGGAAAAATGGGCTACATGGAAAACCACTTCGATAAAAGGCTCGACCCTCGTTTACTTGTTGATGGAGCAAAATCGGTCATTACGTTGCTTTTTAATTACTACACGGATGCGAAGCCATTGAATGAGGATACACCAAGGATCTCGACCTACGCTTATGGCGACGATTATCATCAGGTAGTAAAGGAAAAGCTCTTTGATCTGTTTGCATTCGTTCGTGAAATGTTTGGTGATGTTCAAGGCCGCGTATTTGTGGATTCAGCACCGGTGATGGACAAGGCATGGGCAAAACGAAGTGGCGCGGGGTGGATCGGGAAAAACACGAATCTCATACACCCCCGCAAGGGGTCTTTCTTCTTTATTGGTGAACTGATCATTGATCTGGAACTGGAACCCGATGGACCGATAAGGGACTATTGTGGCACCTGTACCCGGTGTATCGATGCGTGTCCTACAGATGCGATAGTGCAGCCATATGTAGTGGATGGATCTAAATGTATTTCCTATCTGACCATAGAATTGAAAGATGCGTTGCTTCCCGGTGAATTCCAGGGTAAATTGGATAATTGGGCCTTCGGGTGCGATGTGTGCCAGGATGTATGTCCGTGGAACAGATTTTCAGTGCGGCACAGTGAGCCTCGTTTCGAACCACATCCGGAACTGTTAAGTATGGATCAGCGCGAATGGAAAGAACTTTCCGAAGACTTTTATCAGGAACTTTTCAAACGATCCGCTGTAAAACGAACCGGATATACGGGACTTAAACGAAACATTCACTTTTTAACGAATTCACAATCTGACTGACATTTTTCTTATCGTCAAATCCCTCGTTTTCTTAAATTGCATTACCAAAACTTAATACATGTTACCCGAAAATGAAATTGAAACACCTGCATCCCTAAGTATGGATCCCTTTGCCGGGCCCTGGACAAAGGCAGAAGCAGCACACTTGCTAAAGCGTACCATGTTCGGTCCAACTAATCAACAGATGCTTGATGCAGTCGCGAATGGCATGACTGCTACCGTTACAACTTTATTGCAGGTTCCGGTGGTTGATCAACCACTGACTTTTGATCCCGCTGAAACGATAGCGCCGCAAGGCACGACCTGGATTAATGCTGTTTATCCGGCGAACGCTACAGAGTCAGCAGCAGTTGAGCTTGCCAGAGTCAAATCACTCGGTGCCTGGATGATGAAGCGTATCAACACTGAATCACTTTCAATTGCCGAGAAGATGTGTCTTTTCTGGCACAACCACTTTGGTGTTACAGCGTCATCTGACTCGAGAGCAACATATAATTACCTCATGTTGATCAGGCAACATTCATTGGGTAATATTAAGCAGTTGATCAAGGATATGACTATTGATCCGTGCATGCTTCAATTCCTTAATGGGGGCACAAACACGGTTTATAGTCCTAACGAGAATTATGCCAGGGAGTTATTGGAGCTCTTTACTATCGGTAAGGGCGAGCAGATCGGTGAAGGAGATTATTCCACCTATACAGAACAGGATGTAGCCGCAGGGGCAAGAATCCTTACGGGATATATTGTACAGGGAATGCGCAGCAGCACAGAACCAACCCCTTACGCGGTATTTGATCCCCTGGCACCAAATGTCAACTTGCATGATACGGGAGACAAACAATTGTCCTATCATTTTAACGATGTGGTTATATCGAACGGGGGTGCAAATGAATACGCGAATTACATTGATGTCATCTTCAGCAGACCAGAAGTGGCAGAATTCCTGAGCAGGGAGTTGTATAAGTTTTTTGTTAATTATGATATCACCACTATCGTGGCCGGTGAGGTTATCCCTGTAATGGCGCAGACCATGATCGATAATAATTATGAAATTCTTCCGGTTCTGCAGCAATTATTCTCAAGTCAGCATTTTTATGACGAAGGACTCAGAGGATCCCTCCTGCGTTCTCCACTGGATATGATGTATGGGATGCTGAACGCAACAGAAACGTATGTTGATTTTGGTTCACTTAGCCAGGATTCAAACATGTATCTGGTGCTTTACTGGATAAGCGAAACCCTCGGACAGGCTTATGCAGCTCCACCAAGTGTTGCCGGGTGGCCGGCATACTATCAGGCTCCGGCATACTATCAGCTTTGGGTAAATTCCACCTCGATCAAAACCCGCTTCGATGTGGCGACCGCTGTTACAGTATTCACGGGAATTCCGTCAGGAACAGATAATTTGAAGATAAATTCCCTCGGTTTTCTGAATAATTTGAGCAATCCTGCAAATGCTACTCAGGTGATCGACGACATGTGTGATGTATTGTGTCCGAAACCGATCAGCGCCGCACAGAAATTAGTGCTCAAGAATACGCTGACCGATTCACAAGGTGATACTGTATGGCAGAATAATTACAACCTGTATGCAGCAAATCCCGGAAACACTTCTCTCTCCGGACCTATTGAATTCAGGGTTAACCTTGTGTTAAACTCGATCTTTAAAATGCCTCAGTTCCATACTATCTGATACTAGCCATTATGAAAAGAAGAAGTTTTGTTAAAAATGTTTCTCTGGCTTCAGTCGCAGCTCCGTTTGCGCTAAAGGACATTAAGTTTCAGGCAATCGCCAAGAAATTGTTCCCGCATTCGAAGTCAGCTGAAGACAGAGTATTGGTAATGATCAGATTGAACGGTGGTAACGATGGTTTGAATACAGTAATTCCATTGGATCAATATGATAATCTTGTGATCCAGCGTTCGAATATTATTATCCCGGAAACAAGCATATTACCTTTAACAACGGAGGTTGGACTCCATCCGGTGATGACAGGTATGCAGAACATGTTCAACGATGGACAGCTTTCGATCATTCAGAATGTAGGATATCCTCAGCAGAACCGTTCACATTTCAGGTCAATGGATATCTGGACCTCCGCATCAATGGATGTAAATGAGCACCGCGGTTGGTTAGGGCGACATTTTGATAACGTGTACCCCAATTATCCTCAAGATTATCCCAATGCAACGTATCCCGATCCGTTTGCGATCAGCATGGGCTTTGAAACATCTACTACATGTCAGGGTCTGATGGCTAATTTCTCTCATGCCGTTGCAGATCCGTTTGATCCGGTTAATCTAATTGGTGGAAGTGCTGTAGATGATGGCACTTATTACGGGTCACACATGGCGTATCTGACCACCCTGATCGCTCAGACCAATGCGTATGGCGATACGATCAATGCTGCAGCGGATGCCGGAAACACGTTATCAACTCTCTATGATGATCAAAACCCTATTGCTGTTCAGCTCAGGTATGTTGCTCAGATGATCTCAGGCGGATTGAAAACGAAAGTCTATATCCTGAATATCGGTGGATTTGATACTCATGATAGTCAGGTTCTTGGAACAGATACCACTGTAGGTGCGCACAGAGATCTGCTAAAGACATTGTCGGATGCGGTTGCCGCGTTCCAGGATGACCTCAATCTACTTGGTCTTAACAATAGAGTGGCTGGAATGACGTTCTCTGAATTTGGACGTCAGATCGCTTCAAATGCAAGCTACGGTACCGACCATGGTGATGCTGCGCCAATGTTCCTGTTCGGTTCTTGTATAAGCGGAGGAATCATCGGTCCGAACCCAACGATCGGCAATCAGATCGTCAATCAGGCAGGGGTGCCGATGCAGATCGATTTTCGTGATGTATATGCGTCCATCCTCAAAGATTGGTTTGAAGTAGATCCGCTGGATATTCAGCCTCTTTTTGAGCATCAGGTGAATTATATAGATGTATTGGGAGCATGCAACCTCAACGTGGCCGAGATCGAAGATGGAGATGATTCCATTCTACTCTATCCGAACCCTGCGGTGACTTCAACTACCTTAAAGCTGGAGACGCTTAATGAAAGGGTAAAGATCGAAATCGTTGACTTGAACGGACGCAGTGTACTTTCGGTGTGTGATAAAACACTCGATCAGGGTGAACATCATATTCCGATCGTTATTAGAGATCTCAATACAGGTCATTACCTGGTGCAGGTTTACAAAGCTTCCGGAACGAAATCAAAGAAGCTGTTAAAAGTGAAATAATAAAAAAAGGAGCCGAGAGGCTCCTTAATGTTTTATTCCGGACTTGGGATCACATGCCCATTTCACCAAGGTCTTCCAGGGTCATTTCTTTATAGCCTGAAGGGACTTCCATTTTGAAAAGGTCAGCCGCCTTTTTCTTATCCAGCTTGTCTTCAACCTTGACAACTGTCATGGTCATTTTCATTCCCTGGTTGTTGATCTCAAACTGCATTGGATATCCGGGCACATCACTGTTGAGATATGACTGACCTCCTTTGGCAACAGAGATCTGATCAGTGTACCAGAAAACAGATTCCATTCCTTCAGTGGTGATGATTGCTTTCTTACACAGGTAACCCGAAATCTCTTTCGTTTCATCTATCAGGGTAACTTCATATTCCGGCTGCTCTTCTTTTCGCTGATCGAGCTCTTCAATCGTACTTTTAACAGCAGTGTTACCCATCATTCCACTCATCAGCATGAGCACTTCTTTTGTACTCTCATTGGTGACTGTTGTTATTGTCATCATGGCACCCATCTTCATTTCTGAACGGGTTTGTTTATCCTTGAAGTAAACTTCCATGGTTGAACCCTGCAACATTCCGACAGCCATCTGCATGTCAGGGTTGTCAGTCGTTGCTTCGATCGTGTAAGAAACATGACCTTCGCTCATCTGTGCGCGCAAACCGATTGCGGAAATAAGCAAAAGACAGCCTGAAATCATCAATTTTTTCATGTGAACCTTATTTTTTTCGAAAGGTACAACAAAAATATATTGATGATCAATGAAATACTGCATCGGCATCATACCGATGTAAGTGCACAATTATGCTGACAAATGGTTAATGGAATAACCACCGGTAAATGTCATTTCCGTTGGCATACAGGATCAGCCCCAACAGAAAGATGAACCCAATATACTGCGCATATTCGAGTACTTTTTGAGGAGCTTCCTTGCCGGTGATCATCTCGTATAGCAAAAATACAACATGCCCACCGTCCAAAGCAGGGATTGGAAGGATGTTCATGAAGGCAAGGATGATCGAAATGAACGCAGTCGTTAACCAGAAGACCTGCCAATCCCACACAGGGGGAAACATATTTCCGATTGAAGCAAATCCTCCGATCGAACTGGCACCTTTTTCAGTGAAAAGGAATTTCAACTGACCCACATAATCGCTCAGAGTTGTAAGACCACGGTCAATTCCTTTTCCAATGCTCTCCCCGAAACTATAGTAAACCGTGTCGATCTTAGATGAATCGATGATCTTAGCATCCCTGATAAATCCCATCTGGCCGGTTTCGCTGATGGTAGTTTTAAGGGAAAGCGTATCTATACCATCGCGAAGAACGGTTACATTCACCTCTTTACCCTTCCAAAGGTATTTTGCTTTTTCAACGTCATCGTAATAGTGGACTTGAATGGAATTGATGGCAAGGATCTCATCTTTTTCCTTGAACCCTTTTTGTCTCAATTGCTGGTCACTTTCAGGGATCTTGGCAATGGTCCTGTCATCAGCCCTGAGTCCGACAGCCGGAAAGGCCCCTTTCTGGAAAAGCTCATAATCAACATCTTCAGGTAATGTGATGACCTCGGTCTTTCCATCCGCATGCTGAACGGTTAGTTTTCGTGCACCGCGCAGCAGAATCCCATTGTTGATATCATTGATGTGCTCAACATCTTCTCCTTCAACTTTGAGGATATTGTCACCTGATTTTAAGTGGTATTTTTCGAGGTAAGGATGTATGGAAAGTCCCGCTTTAAGATCTTTAGCAGCGATCTTCTCTTCCCCGTAACCATACATTATAAAGATATATATGATCATTCCCAGCAAAAGGTTAACCGTAACACCACCGACCATGATGATAAGGCGCTGCCAGGCCGGTTTGGATCTGAATTCCCATGGCTGAGCTGGTTTTGAAAGCTGCTCTGTATCCATGGATTCATCGACCATTCCCGCAATTTTCACGAAACCTCCCAAAGGAAGAACGCCGATACCCCATTCAGTTGAATCTTCATCCTGGATTACGTCTTCTTCGTTCTTCTTCTTGGCATTGGAAAACCATGATATTTTCCACTTACCGTTTAAGCGATTAGCACGCACAAGGGCAGTCGGCCAGTTGAAGAACAGGTAAAACTTTTCTACTTTGGTTTTAAAGATCCGCGCCGGAATAAAATGACCGAACTCATGGAGGATGACCAGAATAGAAAGAGACAGAATGAGCTGAGAAGCTTTTATGAGAATATCCATAGATTCATTGATTCTGTGCAAAGATAGCGTTTAATCGGCATCTGCCTCTTCTCTGTAATATTCGTTTCGGATGAAGTATTCCAGCATCGCCTCTTTCAACAAATACTGCTGCTCCTGATGAGAAAGCGGGGGGAGCATTTTATTCAACTCAAAATGAGGCCAGTTGTCCTCATCACGTCCCTTGAATTCGTAATAACCATAGGGTTCGAGTAATGTACAGATCGCAACATGGAAGAGGTCTGTCTTTTCATTTTTTGAAAAGGTCCGGTGACCTGAGCCCAGCTCGTTCACACCGATCAGGAAAAGGATAGCTTGGACATCCATTCCTTCCCCGTACTTCTGCTCCAGAAATGCCTTCAATTTCTGAAACCGTATTTCAACCTCGTAATCCATAGTGCAAAAATAAGGTGAATTGAGGACACCGATCCAAACAATGTACTTTCAAGAATGTTGTATCTTCGTAAAAATTGAACAGGAATGAAAATAAGGATCTCATACGCAATCATCTTTACAGGGGCAACTCTTCTTTCAGCTTGTAAAGGGGAGCCTGAGAAGGAAGAAACAAAACAGGAAGAGGTAAATCAGTGTTTTTACAGCTATAATTCCGGTTCTTCTGTTCTGGAATGGACGGCTTTCAAGTTCACAGAGAAAGCACCTGTGAAGGGAACTTTCAACAAGATCGAGATCAAGGGACTGGAAACTTCGGATGATCCAAAGAAACTGATCGAATCACTGTCCTTTGATATTGCAACAGAGTCTGTTGAAACGCAGAATCCGGAGCGAAATGGAAAGATCGCTAATCTGTTCTTTGGCACGATCGCTACAAGCACGATCACCGGAAAAGTAAAGTCTCTAAGTGGCAATGGCAAGGCGACTATTGAGATCAAGATGAATGGAGTACCACAAGACGTAGTGGGTGAATACACTCTTGAAAACACCAAGTTTTCGTTCCACGCAGTGATCGATGTCTTAAAGTGGAATACTGCCAAGGGAATAGAAACGCTTAATACGGCTTGTAAGGATCTTCACACGGGAGCTGATGGCAAATCGAAGCTTTGGTCAGAAGTGGAATTGTCCTTCACTACAGAGTTGAGTAGCGACTGCGAGTAAACGCGTTAACATCCTTGCGTTAAGAAATACGGGTCCGGGCTGCAAAGTCCGGACTTTTTTTATTCTATTTTCGATCCATGAATTTTATCGATGTACTGATCATTGTTCCATTGATCTATGCCGGATACAAGGGGTTCAAACACGGATTGATCATCGAAGTGTTCACACTCCTGGCCCTTTTTGTCGGCTTATATGCGGGGATCCACTTTTCGGATTTCATTGCCCTGAAGTTGAACGAGGTCTTTTCCTGGGATAGTCCTTACGCGCCAACGATCTGTTTTACGCTCATCTTTCTTGGGATTGGTGCCATGGTCTACTTTGCCGGTGTCACAATACAGAAGATGGTTCGTGTGGTGAATCTTTCTCCTGTCGACAAGTTCTTTGGAATCTTTTTCGCCGTCCTCAAAATGACTTACATCTTAAGTATTTTGTTAGTTCTGCTCGATTCCTATGATGAAAAAGGGGATTTCTTTCCCGAAGATAAAAAGGAGGGGTCCCTGCTTTACAAGCCGGTAAAAGGTTTATCCACATCTACAGTTCCCGGGTTGGCAAACAGTACTATTTTCATTGCGAACTCGTTAAAGAGTGAATCAGACAGTACCGGATTGACGGTTGAACAGGTTCTTCGCGCAAAAGAAGTGGCTGACAGTCTGGGAATTGATGCTAATGATGCAATTGAGATCAAAAGAGTGTATGATGAGCATGTGGAGAAAGATACACTTTAGTTCACTGTTGTTCTTGTTGACACTCTTGCCATTGTATGGTCAGGAAGGTAAGGGCTTCGACGCGATTTTCGGACAACACAAAAAGTTTAAAATGGTCCGGACAGGGCCTTACTTTGCGCTTCAACAAGGGAAATATCTTGTGCCTGAATTTGGACTGGAACGACAATGGACCCGGGTAAAACTGAAAGATCCGCACACTCACGCTGTTCACATGGGATTCAACTACAATTTCAGATATAGTGTGCTTGGATATGATATCGGCTATTGGTTCAAGACGAACAGGATAGGTCTGACCTATGGTGCGAATTTGTGTTTCAGAACGGATTTTGATTACACAAGAGTCGGCATTGCGCCCGTGATCGGTTTCAAATTATGGCAGTTCCATTTGCAGACAGGATATCATTTCCTTTCCCGTTCCCCCGTGAAGTTCGAAACGAATACTTATTTTGTGAGTCTGCGATTTGTATGGATCAATGACAGGGAGTTCAAGCGAAAGTAAAGATCAAAACAGACTTCCCTGCTCATAGATGCCATTGTCGTATGGTTGAAGGACTTCGGGAGAATTGGCATGATCCGAACTAATGATCTTCCGATTGATCTCGTGGACCTTCATCATGCTGTCCGGTGCGGGAACTTTTAGCTTTTCGTGATCAAGCCTACCTTCCAACCATTCGCTCTCGTTTTCCCGTTGAAGTAAAACTGGCATCCTGTATTTAGTATTATGAATCTCCCGCATCAATGGATTGGCATCGCAGGTCAGGATCGAAAAAGTATTGATTAAAGCGCCTTTTACGGGATCGATCCATTGGTCATAAAGTCCCGCGATCGAAAAGACTTCATTTGTTGATGGATAAATGAGATAAGGGATCTTTTCTTTTCCTACGTGCTTCCATTCAAAGAAACCCGTTGAAGGCACTATGCAGCGTTGGCTATCGATAAGATTGCGGAAGCTCGCTTTTTCATCGGCTGTTTCGATGCGCGCATTCAGGGTCAAGGCGGCGATCTCTTTCCAGTCGTTACCACTGAACCAGGAAGGCACCAACCCCCATCGCATGGACTGTATCTCATAATCATTGGTGATGATCCGCCAGTTGGGAAAACTGAATCCATTGGCATAGAATACAGGGCCCGCTTTCAGATCTAAAGGGATCTGCTTCTTATAACGTTCTGATAACTGAACGTTTGTTGATGTGGATGAATTACTGTAGCACATGTGATGAAGTTAGGGTTTTTTAGAACAAAGAACAAAGAACAAAGAACAAGGAGCAAGGAGCAAGGAGCAAAGAACAAGGGCAGTGTTACGATTGAGCATCTCAATACTGTTCGACTGATCCTCTCCCTTAACCTCCTCCAAAGGGGGAACCAATCCTTGATCTTTGTTCAAGATTTTAGTTTTCAATTTCTTCAGCCAATACCGCTACTTAACAGATTTTGTTTAACTTTGCGCCCTCTATTCGAATGAGTATGTCAGTTGGAGTAAAGATATTTGCCGGTCGCGCGTCCAAAGATCTCGCAGAAAGTATTGCAGATTCTTATGGGATCAAGTTGGGCGACGTAAAGGTCCTGGAGTTCAGTGACGGTGAATTTCAGCCTTCTTTTGAGGAAACCGTGCGTGGCCAGGATGTCTTCATCGTGCAGTCCACCATGCCTCCAAGTGACAACCTGTTTGAGCTCCTGTTAATGGTTGATGCAGCTAAGCGTGCCTCTGCCCGTAAGATCATTGCAGTAATTCCTTATTTCGGTTTTGCGCGTCAGGACCGTAAGGACAAGCCAAGAGTAGCGATCGGAGCAAAGCTCGTTGCCAATATGCTGATGGCGGCAGGAGTGAACCGACTGATCACAATGGATCTCCATGCAGACCAGATACAGGGATTCTTTGAAGTACCTGTAGATCATCTTTACGCATCAACCTTATTCTTGTCTGAGCTGGAGAAGCTCAACAATGGAAATCTGATCATGGCTGCGCCGGATGCAGGAGGAGCTAAGCGCGCGAATTCATACGCCAAGAAACTCAATACGGGACTTGCGATCTGTCATAAGCAGCGCAAGAAGGCGAATGAGGTTGCGGAAATGACCGTTATCGGAGATGTAGAAGGTAAGGATGTGATCCTCGTCGATGATATGTGCGATACAGCCGGCACATTAACGAAAGCGGCTGATCTGTTCATGGAGAAGGGAGCGAAAAGCGTTCGCGCTTTCTGTACACATGCAGTTCTTTCAGGACCAGCCTATGAACGCATTGAAAAATCACGATTGACCGAATTGATCGTAACGGATACCATTCCGCTCAGGCAGCAGAGTGATAAGATCCGTGTACTATCCGTATCCGATCTTTTTGCGGATGTGATCCGCAGATTGATCAATAATCAGTCGATCAGTTCACACTTTGTAATTTCTTAAATCCATAAATAAATGAAAACAGCACAATTGAGCGGTTCGACAAGATCGAACGTAGGGAAGAAGGATGCTGCAGCTCTGCGCAACGCAGGCTTGGTTCCTTGTGTGCTTTACGGAACAGGTGAGCAGACTCACTTCGCAGTAAAGCAAACTGATCTGGACAAGATCGTTTTTTCACCTGAAGTGTACCATGTAGAACTGGACATCGAAGGCAAGAAGGCTACTGCGATCATTCGTGAGCTTCAGCAGCACCCAACGAAGGATAAGGTTATGCACGTAGATTTCCTTGAGACAACTGACAAGAAGCCTATCACGGTTGGACTTCCTGTTCGTCTGACAGGTTCTTCACGCGGTGTAATGGCCGGAGGTAAACTCCTTCAGGTGTTCCGTAACTTGCGTTGCGTTGGTCTTGCAAAAGATCTTCCGGACGCGATCACACTTGACATTTCAAAACTGCGCATCGGACATGCAATTCGCGTGAAAGACATCGCGATCGACGGAGTGAAATTCCTGGATCCGGCTAACGCAGTTGTAGTATCTGTGAAAATGGCTCGTGGAGCTGTTAAGGGAGCAGATGCTGATGATGATGACGAATCAGAAGATTAACATTGATCACCCAACACAACTAAAGGGAGCCGTGCGGCTCCCTTTTTTATTTTATGTTCAGGTTGCTTAATCGATGATCAGTTTTTTCACGATAAAACGGCTGGTTGTTCGGATCACAACTTGATAAACTCCGCTTGCCCATCCGGAAACATCACAATGCGTCATATTACCGTTTTCCAGATTTTTGACCAGCCTTGAATGCATATCATAGATCTGTACAGACATTCCGTCTTTCAAACCGGACACGTTAAATGCTGTTCTGGCCGGATTTGGATACAATGTAATACCATCAAATAGTTCCTCTGACAAGTTCAGTTCAGTTGGATTGACCAATCGCTGACCATCAGAAACGAACAACGATTCTAATCCGGCACCATTCACCATTCGCAAGGAAATAGTATAAACCTGATCGTACACCGGAGAACTCAGCACATGTGAAAAGGCTTCAGCGAGCGAAACATTTGTCCAGTTCAGTATATTGTTCAATGAAGGAAGTATTCCGATCGCCACCTCATAATGCCCGATCGCCGAGTGCACATCTTCGCCCTGCCAGTTGGCTTCCAGGGTTGATGAATACGTTGTATCGATGTCTGATGCGTTTCCATCATGCAGGAAAACAAGGTCAGGTGCCGTCCAGTCTATGAGGTAAATTTCGCTTACTCCCTGAGACCAATTTCCCATCTCATCCACAACCATTGATCGCATCGCTCCGGTTGCCATAGCATCTTCACTTTGATAGCGCATCTCCATGTCAGGTCCAACAGAAACATCAACCGATGTTCCTCTTGAGCGGAAAACACGGATATTATCATAAACCACTGAACATCCTCCTGTTCTGAGAGAAATGCTGTTTCCGTTCTGTAAAGGTTCGATATCCTGCCACTGGGTTACAAGAACATCGTTTGCATACACCTTGATCCATCCGGATTGCGGGTTGTAGGTCACCTTATAGTTATAGTTCACGTTCGCAGTCACCTGACAATTGTCATTGGTCTTCAGCGAAAAGGCATCATCGGTAACCTTATAAATCTGGGCTTTCTGCTCTGTTTCCCTGAAAAAGACAAAGTATGAATTTCCCCGGTTCGGCAGCGTCGGATCATCACAGAAGAAATGCAGACCTGCACGCTGGCTGGTTGATGTTGATGTGATCATTTGATTCCACTCGTATAAGTAGGATGTCGAGTTATCCTGGATCACATTGGTATACGTACTCGAATTCTGCTGATTGATATCGTTGAATGTGTACGTGCCGCTGTCGTAAGTGAAATCACCCGTAACATCTGTCCAGAGTGAAGCATCCAATCCGAACAGTTCGTTACAGAATCCAAAATCACCGTTGGAAGACCATTTTCCATTGGAAGGGTCCATATCTGCGACCAGGTAATAACGCCCAATCACACCTACATTATCAGTGTCTGTAAAGGTGGCGGTGAAATCTTCCGTTTTCCAAACATTACCTCCATTAATAGCCGTTGCCGGATCCTGATCATCAGAGCTGGTACTTGCATAGGTAGCTGCCCAACCTGCCGCAACTGTTCCACAATCTGAACGGAACTCGATGAGCAAAGAACCACCCGATGAACTGATTGTAGGGGGTGAAGCCGTGCCGGTATACGACCCGATCAGCGGAGCTGTGATACTCGCTCCATCATAAATGAACATACGATCATAACCTGATTCCACATTGAATGAAGAGAAGGTAAGGGTTACGTTTGAAGCCCCGCTCGGCTGAATGAGCCATATGAGTCGTTCATCATCTGCGTAATTTCCCGAAGCACCCCCGGAATCATATAAATTGCCATTGGATGAGGTCATCGTGTTAATTGTCGGATTGTTGTTGATCAGGCGGTAATACTTTTCCCAGTTCCAGTTGATTCCGGGATCGGTATGCGTTTGGTTCGGATAGTGCTGATGCCCTTTGATTTTTGTGCATCCTCCAAGCACCTGAACAGTCGATGATGGGGCGCCGTAATAAGTCCGCAAAGCCGGAATACCGTAACCGCTGTTTACAATATCACGACTTAGATCTGCGGAACTGTTATACATGGCTTCTGTATACCAGGAAGGATTATCCACATAACCCTCATGCTCATAACCTATTGTGTAGGGATTCTCAGACCCGACATGCCAGGCCTTGTCTGCTTCATCCACCATTTGAGTTACCTGACCATCTGAACTTCTGATCACATAATGGTAGGATACACTTGAATTACAGTTTTGTGACCAGGAGATAGCGCCGCTGTATGAACCTTGAATGGTGTGAATAGTGATAGCTGAAACGGCTATTCCATTGCGGGAACTGAAATTACAGGATGGAGCCGGATTCCAGAGTGCAGGTGTGTATTGAATAGATTTGTTGGCTGATGGCTCATATCGTTCTTCAAGCTCATTGAAGATTCCGCTATCCAAAAGCCTGATGCGCGCCGAAGTCAGGATCTTGTAATTGGCTCCAAAGATGTGCTTCAGGTCGAACGAATGAACTTGAAACCCGTATTCGAGTGCTTTTTCGGGATCATTCATAAAACGGAGAATCTCAAATACTTGCGCATCACGTGCATACAGATTGACTAATCCGGAATCCGGAATTTCGGACATCGCAGAGAGTGTTTTATAGATCAGCATTCCTCTGCTCATTTGACCCTCGCTCATGCGGATCGTTTCACTCATACTCTCAAATGCTATGGCATAGGCATTCACTTGCTGTTGAGGATGAGCTTTCTGTACCGAAATGCTGACCCCACTCAAAGTTTCCACCAATCTCGCATTTTCATGGAAGTAACCACTCCCGTTCTCAAACAGCCCCATGATCCCGAAAGGTAGTGGCATCCCTGAACATGATGGCATTGTAAGCTCATCGATCACCTGCATGCGTGTTTGCGTAAAGGCGACGGCCTCGAGTAAACCTTTCGGTAAGTTTCGGCCCGAATACGCTTGAAGGAAATCGATCTGTCCGAAAGAACAAAGAGCACTTACCACACTGAAGACGGCTGCAACGAAGTATTTCATAATGAATAGGTAAAGGAGAATGCGAAATTAGGGAAACAAGGTTTACAAGTCAAACCCATCATCTCTTTTTCCTACTATCTTCCAGCCATTTGGGGATCTGTTTCTCGTTTTTTTCAGGTGGGTCACCCAGTAATTTATGGATTAAGTCAGGATGCTTGACCTTGGTCGTTTTTTTTCGGGTTTTCCGAAACCTGCTATGTGTTGGCCTTGCTAAGGATCTTCCGGACGCGATCACACTCGACATTTCAAAACCCTTCAAAAAATAATTGTAACTAAAGCTGTTTATGTAATTTTACACCCTTGTCAAGCAATTCCCTGAATATGATTTCCTCGTTATTCTCCATATCTTCAGTTAACGGAGACGTTCTTAAAAGAATGTTGCAGGAGCAGGAAAAGGAATTCGTTGCAATTGCTCTAACAGGATCCACTATTCAATTGTTGTGGGCTATTCCTGATTATTTGCTTGTTCCTGAACTGTGGGATCATATTCTGGTCACTCGATTGTTTGTATTTCTTACAGTGGTGCCGCTTGTTCTGTTGCGCAAGCGAATTGGTTTCTCTGCCTTGGCTTGCAATGTAGTGAACGGACTGGAGATTGCCGTATTCAGCGCTTATTGTATGAGTATTGTGCCTCTTGCAGCCTTTCCATATTATGCGCTGGGTGAGATTGTATTCTTTGTAGCGATGGGGATGGTTGTGACTTGGGAAATGAAATATTCTCTATTACTGATCATAGTTTCAATACTATCATTCGCGCTGATGTTTACGCTATTCAGTTCGATAACTACCAGCGAAATGCTTACGAATGGTGGAATAGCTGCATTGACGATTGCCATCCTGAGCATTCTGATGGTCAATATGCGTTATTCATTCCGATTGAGAGAACTAAAGGCGCGCATCGATCTTGAACGATCGTTGAATGTTGTCAAGGCAAAGACTCAAGAGAATGAATTGTTAACGAAACAACTACAGCAGAAGGAACGCAATGTGATCATTAGTGATATCACATCTTCCTTTGCCCACGAACTAAATACCCCTTTGTCCGTAATGATCCATTCAACGGGCATCATTGATCGGCAACTTAAGGAGCTTATCAAATGTGGGTTCAAAGGAATCCCACATTCAGAGCTGGTCGATCTGCTGCGCTTGCTTGACGGCCGCGCGATGAATCATTCGGGTACGAGAAGAATAGCAGAAGCAGAAGGATTGAAGGATCTGTTAACAAAGAAGCTTGGTGAATCGGGTATTCAAATCGCTGAGGAACTCGCAAACATAGGGGTTACTAAAGAGGATAAAATTATTATTGAGCAAATTCTCCAGAAAGAGGATCCGGCTACTTACACAGCTGTTCTGAAGCAACTCAAGATCTTAGAAGAAATGATGGGAAATATCGCATCTACTTCCACGCGGATGGTATCAATTGTGAAGGATATCAAAAAACTGGAAGCCAAAGAACGGGTTACAGAGTTCGCTGAGATCGATCTTCGTGATTCTGTTTTACAGGCATTTCATGCAATCGAGCATTCAGCAAGGTATAACTTTAAGATTAACTTGGTAGAACTCAATAAAGCCTTTGTCTTTCAAGATGAACTGAATGTGGTTTTGTTTTTAATAAAACTTATGGACTATATACTTCTCCATTCAGGGGAAGATCAATTGAAAGAGCTTTATGTTGAGCTTTCTGCCGAAGATGGAATGGCGGTGATCAATATTCGCGTCAATGAATTCTTTGTTGAACACTACATGACTTCGAAAGGAATTAACTCGACCGATTCTTTTGTAACTGATCAACCATTTAAAGATCTTAATTTGCTTATTCTCAAGGCTATGTGTGATGAGTTGAATGCTAAGTCAGACATCATTCAAAATAATGGAGCGGCATACTTTAATCTTAAATTATCAGGGGTCGGGACTCATGTCAAATAGAATTTCATCCTGTTGATTTTGAAATCCTGGGCAACTTTTTCTGCTTTTTTCTTGCTTGGGGCCTCTTACATTATCTGATATCACCTCTTTCGATAAAGGATTTCCAGTTATAGTCCGTTGACTTGAAATCAAAATCACCAGTCAATTATACCAGGTAGCCTAACCCGTGTATTGGTCATGAGCGACATTATTTTGCACACGTAGTTGAAGTACTGAATTAACCATTTATAATCTTTAATCGCAACAACCATCAAAATACTTTCTCCGTGAAACAACACCTTGTTCGCTTGATATTAAACATGTGATAAATGCAGATTGAAAGCTACATGAGCACTGATCAGAAAGCTCTTTACGGTATAAAATGATGACATCTTTACTTTGGTCACCTCACTCTACCGACACTTTCTTCAACGTAAAAAAAGCTTCCTTCCTGAATTGATTTCTTCAAAGGTCTTGGTGGTTATCTACCCGGAATTTTTTGACCGTTCAGTGAGGATGTAACTTACTTCCCTTTCTTTCTTCTTTCCTCCAGCCACTTCGGAGTTCTCGTAGAGTCCTCTTTTTTCTGTTCACCAAGTAATTTATCTATTAAGTCAGGACGCTTGGCCTTGGTCAATTTTTTTCGGATCCAGTCCTGATTTTCCCTCTTGTACCAGAAGAAAAAGCGGTTCTGATCCAGTTTTTCCTGTTTGGTCTTTACCGTTTTGATCGGTTTAAGCGTATAAGGATGAACGCCTGTGTAGTAGATGACCTCTGCAACGGTCATAGGTGTAGGAGTAAAATCCTGTACCTGCTCGAGCTTAAAGCCCATGTCTTTTGTTTCGGCTGCCAGATTTGCCATATCCTCCTCCTCACAACCCGGATGAGACGAAATGAAATAAGGGATCAATTGCTGATGCAATCCATGCTTCGCTGAGATCTTGTCGTATTTTTCCTTGAACTTGTGGAAATACTTGAACGATGGTTTTCGCATGACACGCAGGGTGGCATCGGAAGTATGTTCAGGAGCTACTTTCAATCGTCCACTGACATGACGTGTGATCACCTGTTCAATGTATTCGTCGTGGTTCCCGTCTTCATTGTTCTTATTGAAATCATCAACCAGAAGATCATATCGGATCCCTGATCCCACAAAGGCTTTTTTCACTTTTGGATGCGCATCGACCTTCCTGTAAAGTTCCGTCAAAGGTTTGTGAGAGGTGTCGAGATTCGAACAAATTACCGGATGAATACAGCTTGGTGATGAGCACTTGGCACAGATGGATTCATCCTTCCCCTTCATTTTATACATGTTAGCTGAAGGACCTCCCAGATCTGAAATATAACCTCTGAATTCAGGATGGTTGACAACTTCTTCCACCTCATGCAGGATCGATTTTTCACTTCTTGAAGCGATGAATTTACCTTGATGAGCGGATATTGTGCAGAAACTGCACCCTCCAAAACACCCGCGATGCATGTTTACGGAAAAACGGATCATCTCATATGCGGGGATCGTACCGCGCTTTTTATACTTGGGATGTGGCATCCTTGTGTATGGCAAATCGAAAGACCGGTCGATCTCTGCCTCCGTCATCGTTTTGTATGGCGGATTTATAACCAGTGTTTGCTCTCCAACATGTTGAATGATGCGATCGGCCTGCCATTTGTTGGATTCAACTTCAACGATCTTGAAATTTGCTGCATACTTGATCTTGTCTTTCAAACACTCTTCATGGCTCGCTAATTCAACGGTTTCCCAGCGTTTGTTCTTGGGAAGATCTTCTGATGCTGCCTGAAGAAAGGCCACCTGGTTCAGTGTGCGCAGATTAGAAAATGGAACTCCCTTTTTTAGAAGCTTCAGCATATCGCGTAGGGGTTGATCTCCCATACCGTAAACTAAAAGATCTGCACCCGAATCAACCAGGATGGATGGCATCAACTTATCGCTCCAGTAGTCATAGTGTGTGACTCGTCGCAAAGAAGCTTCTATCCCGCCGATCAGCACGGGAACATCGGGATAAAGGACTTTTAGTATCTTGGTGTAAACTGTCGTTGCATAGTCGGGACGGAATCCTGCAGTTCCTCCGGGAGTATAGGCATCTGTTGATCGCAGTCGTTTATTTGCGGTGTAATGGTTCACCATGGAGTCCATACAACCGGCAGTGACGCCAAAGAAACACCTTGGTTTTCCGAATTTCTTAAAATCCCTCAGATCATCCTTCCAGTTGGGTTGAGCGATGATCGCAACTTTAAATCCTTCGTCTTCAATGATCCGTCCGATAACCGCTGTTCCGAAACTGGGATGATCCACATAGGCATCACCGGATACGATGACGACATCTAATTCGTCCCATCCCCGTTTTTCCACCTCCTTCATCGTTAGCGGAAGCCAGTCTGTGATCGGTCTTTCTGACAGCATACCCCAAAATTACGCTAAAATCACCCCCGATGTCAACACAATAAGGGCAGCATAGCCATATTTTAGTAATTTAACATCCCATGAAGTGGTTTGTTCCCTTAATATGTACCGGTCTGTTTCTTGCCTCCTGTTCGGAGGAAAAGAAAGAGGACTCTTCAGAGGAACAATCGACATCACCTAAGCCTTTTGTGCTGAATATGCAGCATTTTTTTACCCAAAGTGAAAATTTCATGTCGTTGCCGGTTTGGTTTGAAGATTCGGTCATACGAAGTGAAAAGATCTTTCGGCTCACAAGGAATATCTATCATGTGTCGCTCAATAATGTGGATGAGTCAGGTAGTGAGGACCTGGATTTGAGAGAGGTAAGACAATATTACTTTGATCGTGCCGGGCACACTGATTCAATCAGAATCGAATATTTCTATGATGACCACAAGATAGGGATCGTCACCTTTCATTATCCGGATGAATCGGATCAGTTCGGTTACCACGAAAAGGTAGTACGCATACTCAAGATTCCGGGTGACGGAGGATTGACCCCCCAGGAACTACCGTTTATCCTTTTGGGAACAAGATGGTCTAGCGGAAAGTTTCTCTCTTACAAGGATCAGGAGCGCTGGACACGATATCATTTCATGCTGGATAAGAAGAACTTCGGGCCGCTTTCGGTAGATTCTGTGATTCATCCGGGGCCTGATGATTTTGTGTTTCATGGGAAACCCGAAAAACCTCAAAAAATGTATCAGGTGATCAACAAAGTACATGAAAGAAATGTGCACCTTTACACGTACTTTGAAGGAAACGGACCACTCAGGACCTATATTAGACATGATTACCCTTTTGAAATAAGGAGGAATGTAGTTTACAATTCAGGAGGAATTTGTACCGGATATATCGATTCGACGTTGTCCGATGAGACCTATCTTTCAAGAACAAAGAACATATTTAAATTGAACAATCGGAATCTGCCTGAAAAGCTGGAGAGGGTAAAGCAAAACCAGGAAAGCAAAACCAGCCTTGTTTCCGTAGAAAAGTACGTGTATGAACGGTATAAGGATTAATCCCCGCACATTACTTTGTGTATTCCTTTTTTCGCTGTCTTTGAACGTTTTCGGTCAAAAGGTCAGCAAGGCAACATTTAATGGCGAAGAAGTTTTTGTGTATCCGTTTCGAACAGAGGTCAACTACCACAGTTCCTATTTCAACGCCATGAGATCCGGAATCGGGGGTGGAAATTCCATGAAATCCATGTTCATCGCGATGAGTGGAGGCACCTTTGATCGCAAGGAATACAAGGCCTATAAAAAATTTGTCAGGGGAATGGGTCGTGAATACAGAGCTCAGGAGGATCGCTACCTGAGGTCAAATAAGTTCAAAAAGGCCATTCGCAACAATCCTTATCCGCTGTTGGAAAAGCGCTATACGATGGACAAGGATGTGATTCCTTCGCTCGATCCTATACCGGACGGGCATTATGTACAATACTTTGATACGTTCGCGCTGATCGGAACAAATGGGAAGAGCATTTCCGTGGGTGATAGGGTGTCCGGGATCTTTTACATCAAGAACAATATGCTGGATGGTCCAGCTGTTTGGTTATCCATTGAAGGAGACACGCTGAAGAAAGGCCTTTTTTCTGAGGGTATGAAAGTGGGGGAGTGGAGGCTGGAGTCGCGAAGAACAGAATATTCAATCAGTAAGTCTAACGCTAATCAATACATCGAACTCGGTTATCCTGACCTGGACACGACCAGAGAGATCATGCATTTTGTGAATGGAATAATGGACGGGATCTATCGCCGCTATGAGAATTCAGCCTATCCCGTAAATGAGGGGCAAATGAAAGACAATGAAATGGTTGGTGAATGGCTGGAAAGGGAGATCGGTTATATAGGGATTGGAGCCAAAAGGAGGCCGAATCGAAATAATAGCGTAGTGACGTTCAGATACACTCCTCAGAAAAGCGATGTGGTTGTGAAACGCCCAATCATACGCCATGCGCTGATCCCCAACCTAGACTATTTTTATGACGATAATTTCGATTTCGAACCTAAATACTATCCTTACATCAACTTCAATGATATGTACCGCCTCAACGAAGTTGAAGAGACCGAGTCACTCGAAATGGAGGAGGAAAAGATCTCTACCTATGAGGGTGGTGAAGATTATGCAATGGAAGAGGAGGGGTACTACGGTGAAGAAGACGAGTTCATGAACGATGGCTATGTTCGTGCCCGCTACGACAGTAAAACAGGGGTGTACCAATCCTACCCTCAGTTGATCGACAGCCTTGGTGTCAAATTCAACTATTCGGGCATTTACGAAAAGAGGTATCCAAACGGACAACTTATGGTTCGCTACGATTTCTCGGATGGAAATCTCACTTCAGAGGATACGATATACTGGGACAATGGGAAACCCTATGATGTGATCAAGTTCGATTCCGATTCTTCTCAATACATTCAGACGATCTACGATTATTCGGGACTGTTGTACAAACAACTGGTGTTTGATTCCATCGGTGAATTCGTACGCGTGAATTTTGAACCTGAAACGTCCGTAAACCTCCTTATTGACGGGTTCAATGCAGAGTTGCGAAGTCCTGAGGATAAGTATTTCTTCTATGACAAACTGGACACGCTTTCATCAGATCTTACGGATTCGCTTGTCATTTTCAGATCATGGTACACAGGTGATACCTCTCTGCTTTATTCAAGAAGTTACAGCCCGAAAGAGCGAAAGCTCGATTTTGCACTTTATTCCGTAAAGGGAACACCTTCCCTGCAGGCAGAGCTTCTTTTTGCTGAGAACTTCGAAAGCTGGACCGGCTGGAAGAACTATTCTGCCGGAGACCTGAGGCTCGAAACGAAAAGTTCAGCTTCCTACATCAGTTTTTATCCCAAGGACTCATTCCCGCAGAACCATGTGAATAGTTTTGATGAGTTATTCGAGCTGAGTGAAGACCATGTATTGAAATTAAAGGATGTTCCCTTCAGCGGGGATGTCAGTATCAAGTTCGGGAAGGGAAAATTTAAGTTGAACGCGTCAAAGAATGATATTTTATTGGTATGCATGGGTGCTAATAACTACAGGAAAATGAAAGCCCTGAACAGGCAGATCAGTAAATACCGACGCACCGGTTCAACAAAAAACGAATTGCTGAGCATAATTGATGCCTCAGAGGTGGATGAAGACTATTCTTCGACCGTATTCAATAATCTATTCGGGAATTTCTTCTATGCCTTTGTGGAGTATCCATATGAATTGGGTTACGGAAAGGGGAGAGGTGAGTTCTATCCGCAGCCCGTTAGGATGAAAGGACGTTTTGCCGGCGGAAAACCCGACGGCATCTGGCAGGTTACGGATCAGAAAGGAAAACTGCTCTGCGAAATACCTTACCTGAACGGAGAGGTGAATGGTACGATGAAGTACTATGATTATGCCTATCCTCGGGCTCCATACGACTATATGAACGTCGAGTCCGGAGATACAATGCCTAAAAGGATCACCTATTACCTTATGAGAACAACGGAATACAGGAACGGTGTGATCAATGGTGTTTCATCCAGTTACAATTGGTTGGGAGAGGTTATTTCTCAGGAAACCTATAAGGACGGGATGCAGCAAGGGACGGCGTTTGAGCGTAATAAGCTTGCTCACACAGAACTCAACTTTCTGGATGGCGCGCTTGACGGTTATGTAAAGACATGGCTTACTCTTCCGGAGAAGGATTCCGTATTGTTGTTTGACCTGAATTTTCAGAATGGATTGTTACAGGGGGAATCAAAATCATATCATATCAATGGTAGAGTGGCGAAAAGAGGATTTTTCCTGGACGGGGAACCGATCGACGATTACGAAGCATATGATACGCTTGGATTCAAATACCACTATGTAAAATTCCAGTATTCGTATCCTGTCGAAGAGAAGATCTGGGAAGAAAATGAGTTGAGTGTAAGGTACCTGTTCGATTGGAGAGATTCCATAGTTTTTGAACCGTCGGATATTACGTCAACCCAGTCGCTTGATCAGGTGCTTTATGACCTCGGGATCGGACTGGATTACCTTGAAAGACCTTATTTCGGAAGGCCCAGCCTGATCGAAAAGAAAGGGATCGACTATCACATGACAAAGTACTATCCGAATGATTCGATCGCACGGGATGGAGGGATCTCTTCCGGCAAGAAGGTAGGCTGCTGGAAATACTGGAACTACGAAGGGGAATTCCTCTATGAAATAGACTATTTTGATACCATCGTTTCCATCAATGACAGTGTGCAGTTCAAAGCTAAGGGTGTCCTAACCGATTATGACGCTGCGGGAAAGAAGCAGAGTGAAAGCTACATCATTGAGAAGTTTGAAAAATATGACTGTTCACACACGGACCACTACGAGATCCGGCAGTTGATGACAATATGGGAAGCCTCTGATTCTGTGAGGCGAATGAATGGGTATGTCAAGAATTATTACGACAACGGAGTGCTACAGTGCGAAGGAAATATGAAGAACGGACTGCCTACAGGCGTATGGAAGTTCTATGACCCTTATGGTAAATTGAATCAGGTTGGTGAATATGTGCTCGGTAAACGCAATGGAAGATGGCTCGGAGGTGACCTTTCAAAAACAAAGTACCTGGGAGATATTTGTCTTAATCCAAACCTTCCTGATCTCGAAGAGGAGATCAAGTATCGTGAAAAACTCATCGATATTGTGATCACGAATTACCGCATGGGTAAAGCGCTCAATAAAGAGTTCTACGACGTAAATCTGAACAACTACGACTGGGAAGAGGAGACGGAAGAAATAATCGAAGAGGAATAGCCCCGTATATTATCTTCTCACCATCAGGCCGCTTTGGGGTTTTGTTCGTACCTTTGAACTCTAAAAACTGAAGGTATGATCCAGTTGTCCTATCATTCCGGTATCACAGGACCCTCAATGGTTCTGGTAACCGGTAAGAAATACAAGGCGAATCCTTCACTTGCGGCCGATAAAGCCGCTTTTCTGAAGGATTTCATCAAGGGAGAATCAAAGTTCGAATTCCTGCGTACACCTGAGGGATTTACCTTTTTTATCAAAGGTGATCAGTCTGCGGAAGATTTGCGTGTAGCCGGAAGCAAGGTGCTTTCAACCCTCAATGCCAAGGTCGCAGAATTGTTCCTGGACGGAGACGAGGATGCTGTTATGGATGTTGCGGAAGGTATCATGCTCGCATCCTACAGATTCCTGAAATACAGAAAGGATACAAGTAAAGACAAAGTTTCGTTGACCTCACTGTTCCTGCCTCCGAGCGTCACCAGGAAAAAATGTCATGAGCTTGAGAATACCGTGAAAGCAGTTTTCTGGGCAAGGAACATGGTGAATGAACCTGTGAACTATCTGAACGCTGAAAAACTGGCAGAAGAGATCTCGATCATTGGAGCAGAAGCAGGTATTACCGTTCAAACACTCGGTAAAACGCAGATCGAATCACTCAAGATGGGAGGGTTGCTTGCTGTAAACCGAGGATCTATGGATCCTCCTACCTTCACGATCATGGAGTATAAACCGGAAAAACCGGTTAACAAGAAGCCGGTGGTGCTAATAGGAAAAGGGGTGGTGTATGATACGGGTGGATTAAGCTTAAAGCCTACTCCGGGCTCAATGGACTCCATGAAGAGCGACATGGCCGGTGCCGCTGCTGTTGCCGGAGCAGTTTATCTGGCCGGACTTCAGAAACTGAATACACATGTGATAGCACTTGTACCTGCTACAGATAATCGTCCCGGAATGAATGCTTACACGCCGGGCGATATTATCACGATGTTCGACGGAACTACGGTCGAAGTGCGCAATACGGATGCAGAGGGAAGGATGATCCTCGCTGATGCGCTTGCTTATTCGTCCAAATTCAAGCCTGAACTGGTTGTCAGTGTGGCTACGCTCACAGGAGCTGCAGTAAGGGCAATCGGGAATAAGGCCTCAATCGCTATGGGGAATGCTTCAGATAAAACATTCCAGCATTTGGAAAAGGCAGGTGAGAATTGTCATGAACGCATTGTTCGTTTTCCATTCTGGGATGAATACGCGGAAGAAATGAAGTCACCGATTGCAGACCTGAATAATCTTGGAGGAGGGAATGCCGGAATGATCACGGCAGGAAAGTTCCTGGAGCATTTTGTGAAGGATCCTTATATTCACCTTGATATTGCCGGTCCGGCATGGCTTGATACCAGACAGGATTACAAAGGACAGGGAGGAACAGGAACCGGTGTCCGTTTATTGTACGGATATCTGAAAAAACTGAAATAAATGGAAAAAGAGAAGGAAGTGGGTAATCCTAACCCGGTGAGGGTGGGTATCTCGATCGGTGATATCAATGGGATCGGACCTGAGGTTATTATGAAGGCCCTTAGGGATCATCGTATTCTTCTGGACTGCACGCCGATCATTTTCGGATCTACCAAGGTCTTTGCCCATTATAAAAAAGTATTGAATGATCAGGATTTCGCCTATCAATCGTGCAAGTCGGTTGAAGAGGCGGTGAACCGTAAAGTCAACGTGGTGAACTGCTGGAACGATGAGGTTTCCTTTGATCCTGGAATGGCCACTGAGACAGGAGGAAAATGTGCCTACCTGGCACTGGAGCGGGCAACACAGGAACTTGCATCCGGCAAGATCGATGTGTTGGTCACCGCGCCTATTTCGAAGGAGGCGATGGGTAAATCCGGATTCAAGTTCCCCGGTCATACCGAATATCTGGCTCATCTTGCCGGCGAGAACGAAGCCTTGATGGTCATGGTTTCAAATACGTTGAGAGTGGCATTGGTTACAACCCATATCGCATTGAAGGAGGTAAGTGGTGCACTGACAAGGGATGGCGTCCTGAAAAAGATCAGCATGTTCGAATCCAGTTTGAAAAAGGATTTCGGCATCATCCGTCCTAAGATCGCTGTATTGGGATTGAACCCTCATGCAGGTGAGAACGGAAAAATGGGAACAGAGGAACAGGAGGTTATCCTTCCGGCGATCAATGCCGCCCGCAACCAGGAGATTATGGCATTTGGCCCCTTCCCAGCAGATGGATTTTTCGGTTCTGCAGCCAGAGGTCAGTATGATGGCGTTCTCGCAATGTATCATGACCAGGGCTTGTCGGCATTCAAGGCATTGGCATTCGAAGAAGGAGTAAATTATACAGCTGGATTACCAGTTGTAAGGACATCCCCGGACCATGGAACGGCTTTCGATATTGTTGGACAGGATAAGGCTTCTGAGCAAAGTATGAGAAGCGCGATCTATCTGGCTATGGACATCTTCCGGACGAAGAAGAGGATCAAGGAGATCACGGCCAATCCGCTTCAGAGTGCCCCCAAAGAGAAGAGGAAAAGCGGTGCCGAGATCGAATGATCTGCATTTGTTTTTAAAAAATAGAGTTGAACTAGTGGGTATTCGGAGAATTTGTTACCTTTGCCCTCCAATTTTCCGGCGTTTTGAAGTCGAAAAGAACATATGTGATACCGTTTATTGGCCTGAAGGTCGGCGTTCACGAGTTCGATTTTGAGATCCGGGATAAGTTCTTTGAAGACCTGGAATATTCGATCATCCACAGTGGTGATGTACATGTTCATTTGAGCCTTGAGAAAAAGGAGACCATGCTGATAGGCGTGTTTACCATCAGCGGAACAGTGCACACCAATTGTGACAGATGCAACGATCCATTGGAAGTTCCTGTAAAGGGCACGTATCAGCTGATCTTCAAGTTCGGACACGAACGGGAGGATGACGAGTCGCTGGTGGTCCTCCATCCGGACGCCTATGAGATCGATCTTCAGGATCACATCTATGAGTTTATCACCGTGTCAATGCCGACACGTGTAATACATGCTCAGGGGGAGTGCAACGAAGAGATGATTGCATTGCTCAGAGAATATTCCCATCACCCGGATGAACAGGAAGAGAACCTTGATGAGGAAGACGAAGACTGGGAAGACGATGATGAATGGGACGAAGACGAAGATTGGGAAGATGATGACGACGACGATGATGATCCGGTGGATCCACGTTGGTCGGCACTCAAGAATTTGAATTAAGAACTTAATATAAATAACATACAATGGCACATCCTAAGCGAAAAATATCGAGAACGCGCCGTGACAAGAGAAGAACTCACGACAAGGCAGTTGCGAAGAACATCGCTACATGTCCTACAACCGGACAACCGCACCTTTTCCACCATGCATACTGGCATGAAGGCAAGCTGTATTACAAAGGAAAAGTAGTAGCTGAGAAAGAAGTTGCGATCTGATCGCATAATCTACTCTTTTCATGAAGATTGGAATTGATATCCTGGGCGGTGATTTCGCTCCTGATGCGAACATATCAGGGGCGGTTCTCGCGAAGAAGGAGCTTCCAACTGATGCACAGCTGGTATTGATAGGCGACAGGGATCAGATCTCAGGTGGCCTTTCGTCGTTTGGTGAAAACCCGGAAGACTATGATATCGTTCATGCCCCGGACGTCATCACTATGCACGATCATCCGACGCGTGCGATCCCTCAAAAGCCCAACAGCACTATTGCCGTAGGTTTTGATCTGCTCTCGAAAAAGGAAATACAGGCCTTTGCATCCACCGGAAATACAGGCGCAATGCTTGTGGGATCGATCTACAAGATCAATACCATTCCCGGTATAATCCGTCCTTGTATCACATCAACGCTTCCGGCGATAGACGGATCCAAGACTATTTTATTGGATGTAGGTTCGAATGCTGACTGTAAAGCCGATGTACTTTATCAGTTCGCAGTATTAGGGTCATTGTACTCCAAGAATGTGTACGGAGTAGAGCAGCCGCGTGTAGCCTTACTGAATATTGGAGAAGAGGAATCCAAAGGAAACCTACTCACACTGGCAGCACACAAACTGATGGCAGAATCCGATGAGATCCATTTCATTGGAAACCTGGAGGGACGAGACCTGTTCATGGGGAAGGCGGATGTTATTGTGTGCGATGGGTTCACCGGAAATGTGGTATTGAAAGAAGCAGAAGGGATCTATACACTGATGAAGAAAAGAGGGATCAGCGATGCGTACTTCGACCGTTTCAATTATGAGAACTACGGTGGAACTCCGATACTTGGGGTTAAAGGGAACGTGATCATAGGACATGGGATCTCCAATGACATCGCAGTAAAGAATATGATTAAGCACGCGTATGAGGTAGCCAAGTCAGGTTTGGCTATGCGTGTCAATGAGGCATTTAATTAACATGGGAAAAGTTACAGCAGCAATAAC